>FPHF01000100.1_pt1 | contig 13558 bp, 16 predicted proteins | sample 1057241 | NCBI WGS metagenome assembly FPHF01 (sample SAMEA4473298, study PRJEB15554) | hydrothermal vent metagenome | biome: marine basaltic hydrothermal vent biome; feature: marine hydrothermal vent; material: water | place: Pacific Ocean | collected 2011-06-14/2011-07-23 | depth 1709 m | reverse complement strand
TTATCTTCTCGTTCTCTTTGAGCTGATTTATTTTTATGGTAACCCGCAAAAATAAATATCATAAAGAAAACAAAAAGTGTTAAAACAATAGTATCAACATATACACCCAAGACTATGCCTTATTAAAAGTACTATATGTTTGTCTTATAGCATCATAAAGAATGATACCTGTACTAATTGCTAGATTAAGACTTCTTCCCTCTGACGTCATTGGAATCGTTATATTTCTATCTTTGTAAGTATTTAAAATGTCTTCAGGAATTCCCTTTGTCTCACTTCCAAAAATTATGAAGTCACCATCTTTAAAATCAGTTTCAAAATATGGTCTATCTGTTTTAGTAGTTGCAAAGTGTGCATTTTCACCTATGTCATTGTTTGCAAAAAACTCATCTATAGATTCCCAGACATGTAAGTCAAGTTTATCCCAGTAGTCCAGTCCAGCACGACGGACTGCTTTTTCATCTATGTCAAAACCAATAGGTTTAATGATGTGAAGAGATGCTCCTGCATTTACACATAAACGCCCTATTGCACCTGTATTGTTTGGAATCTGTGGATTTACTAAAACTACATTAAAACTCATATTGATACCTCTAAAAAATTACTGTTTTGTTCGCATACACGAAGATTCTATCTTCTAATGCTAATTTTAATGCACGAGAAAGTACAACTTTCTCTACATCACGACCTGATTGTTGCATATCTTTCCAACTATAAGCATGATTAACATGTATTACTTCTTGTGCTATGATTGGACCTTCATCAAGATTATTATTTACAAAGTGTGCTGTTGCCCCGATGATTTTCACACCTCTCTCATATGCTTGTTTATATGGATTTGCACCTATAAATGCAGGTAAAAATGAGTGGTGTATATTAATTATTTTATCTTCGAAAGTTTCTACGAAATGTGGAGTTAAAATTCGCATATATTTTGCAAGAACAATATAGTCTACATCCTTATACGAGTGTAAACACTCTATAATCTTAGATTCATGCTCTTCACGCTCTAAATCTACATGAGAAATAGCTATATAAGGAATATTAAACTTACTAACAAGTGATTCTAACTTATCATAATTAGACACTACAGCTAAAATATTAGCTTCAAGTTCCCCTGATTCATGCCGAATAAGTATGTCACCCAATGCATGAAGCTCTTTTGTCACCATGATGATTATGTTTTTCTTTTTAGGCTCTATTACTTTTACACTGGAGTTTGTTGGAAGTACTTTGTTGATGGCATCAGTTAAATCTTTTTTATTTACAGCACCCTCAACAACAGAACGCATAAAAAATTTGTTACTCTCTTTATCAACAAATTCACTATTAGAAAGAATGTTTAGGTCATAATTGAAAAAAATACTAGATACTTTATGTACAAGTCCTTTTTCATCATTTGCATCAATTAAAACTCTATACTGATTCAAACTAAACTTCCTTCTCTAACTTTTTTACTCTTGTGTCAATTGTTGCTAGGGTATACTCAAGAAAATTAAGTGTCATATCAATTTTTGCTTCTATATTAGAGTTATTTGGTGCTTGAAAACCTTCAAAGAGAACTAAAAGTCTTTCTCGAATTGAGTTTAAGTACATAAGTTCACTCTCAGTTGTACTTGAAGTTTGTTCGTAAACATGTTCAGTTTGAGGAGTTGCTTCAAAAAATTCTTCTTTTTTTGATCTTTGAATTGGACTTGTCTCTTCTTCTACACTATTACTATCTTCCATTTCTGCTAGTGTTGAGAGTATTACATCTTTTAATTCCATGCTTTTAATAACCACCTTTCAAACTCGTTAAACTCTACTTCATTTTCCATTTTTAAAAAATAATCTTTCATTTCTTGATTTATATTTAAAAACTTTTTACGCATTCCAGAGAGTCTTCTAATAGCAATTTTTGCATCACTATTGCTAGGATCTTTTTTTAATACTGCTTTATAAATATCTAATGCTTCTTCTTTAAGACCTTGAAGTTCATAAATATTTGCTAAAGTAAGTGTTTGCATATTGTTGTAATTATCTTTGTATATAGTTTGCGATAATAGAACCTATCTCGCTTGTTGAACATACTTCTTTTGCATCATACTGTGCTAAATCACCAGTTCTATAACCCTCACTAAGAGTCTTTTTAATCGCAGCATCTATCTTATCAGCAGCTTCGTTCTCATCAAGAGCATATCTTAGCATCATAGATGCAGAAGCAATAGTTGCTATAGGATTTGCTATACCTTGACCAGCGATATCTGGAGCAGAACCATGTATTGGTTCATAAACACCAATCTTATCGCCTACAGATGCAGATGGTAAAAGACCAATAGAACCACAAAGCATAGAAGCTTCATCAGAGAGAATATCACCAAAAATATTTCCAGTAAGCATTACATCAAACTGTTTTGGATTTAGAACTAATTGCATTGCAGCATTGTCAACATACATATGTGTTAGTTCAACATCAGGATACTCTGCTGATATTTCAGTTACAACATCTCTCCAAAGTTGAGAAACATCAAGAACATTTGCCTTATCTATCGAACAAACTCTTTTATCTCTTGTCATTGCAATTTTAAATGCATGGTGTGCAATACGAACTATTTCACTGCGAGTATAAACCATAGTGTTCCAGCCTTTATCTTCAGTACGGCCCTTAGGTTCACCAAAGTAAATACCACCGATCAACTCACGTACAACCATAATATCAACACCCTTGATAATCTCAGGCTTTAATGAAGATGCATTAATAAGTTCATCATATACAACAGCCGGACGTAAGTTAGCATAAACACCCAGCTCTTTTCTAAAACGTAGTAGTCCACTCTCAGGACGTTTTTCACGTGGAAGAGAATCCCATTCAGGTCCACCAATAGCACCAAAAAGTACAGCGTCAGAAGCTAAAGATTTTGTAATAGTCTCCTTAGGAAGAGGATCACCAGTTACATCATAAGCGATACCACCCATAAGTGCCTCATCGTAAGAGAAGTGAAAACCAGAACATGCAGCAACAGCGTCAAGTACTTTAACAGCTTCATCAATTATCTCAGGACCAATTCCATCACCCTTAATGAGTGTGATTTTATATTTTTTCATCTATTTGCCTTTTAGTTCATTCGCTGCAAAGTTCATTAAACCACCTGCATCGATTAATTCTTGCATAAATGCAGGAATTGGTGTGAAGTTATATGTTTTACTTGTAGTGTTATTTGTAATAGTTCCAGCAGCCATGTTTATAGTTACATCGTCACCTTCACTTATCTCAGCACTCTGGGGAAGTTCAAAAATTGGAAGTCCCATGTTAAATGCATTTCTATAAAAAATTCTTGCGAATGTAGGAGCTATAATAGCAGCAATACCAGCAGCCTTTAGTGCTATAGGTGCATGCTCACGGCTACTTCCACAACCAAAGTTTTCACCAGCAACAATTAAGTCACCTGAACTCATTTTATTTACAAATTCTGGATCAGAATCTTCCATAACATGCTTTGCGAGTTCCTCAGGAACTGAAGTATTTAAGTATCTTGCCGCAATGATTACGTCTGTATCGATATCTTTACCGAATGTCCAAACTTTTCCGTTTATATTTGCTTTGCTCATTATAAAATCCTAATATATATTTTATTAAATAATTTTGTGATTATATCCAGTTTTTGATTTGAGTTTAATGAAAGTTTTTTTTAGGAGAAGTTTAAGACTTGATATTAAAAAGTATCAAGCCTATTTTAAAGTGTTACTAACGTTTAAGATTATTCGTTGTTTGGAGCATCTCATCACTGGTTGTAATTACTTTTGAGTTAGAATCATATGCTCGTTGCCCTGTAATAAGGTCTGTTAGTTCAACAACTAACTCAACATTTGAAAGCTCAACAAAACCCTGTCTCAGTGTTCCTAAACCATCTACACCAGGGATACCTTCTACTGGTTGACCCGAACTATCAGTCTCAATATAAAGGTTGTCTCCAAGAGCATGAAGTCCTGCTGGATTTATAAAGTTTGTAGTTTGAATCTGACCAATTACGGCAGCTTGAACCTGTCCGGGTTGGATGACAGTAACGGTACCATCGGTACCTATACTAATGTTTGTAGCATCAGGTGGAACAACGATTTCAGGAATGAGTTTGTACCCATCTGAGTTTACCATAGTACCATCTTGGTCAACTTTTAGTGCACCGTTTCTAGAGTAAGTCTCTGTACCATCAGGAAGCTCAAACTTAAAAAAACCTCGTCCTGTAATCGCCAAGTCAAATTGATTATCTGTTTGCTTGAGAGAACCTTCTGCAAATATCTTATTGATAGCTGTTGCACGAACACCTAAACCCACTTCTATACCTGTAGGACTTTTTGTCACATCTGAAGTGGAAGTACCTGCATATTCCATAACACTGTACATAAGGTCTGCAAATTCTGCACGAGACTTTTTAAAACCTATTGTATTAACATTGGCGATATTATTTGCCGTAGTATCAATTTGTGTTTGCATTGCTAACATTCCCGTCGAAGCGGTATAGAGTGATTGCATCATAATATTTTAGTTTCCTTGTTTATTTAAGATTTTTTAGAGAGTTTTTCAATTGCATCTTTATTCATATCGTCCATCTGAGTACTCATTGCTTTTTGATACATTCCCACTAAACGGTTTGTTTCTATAAGTTGTGTCATCATTTTTACAGCATTTACATTACTTTTTTCAAGAAATCCTTGTTGGACAACAGCACTACCCTTAAGATCAGTAATATTTTTTATATCACCAAATGAGTACAAACCACTACCCTCTTTTTTAAGTAAAGAGAGGTCTTTTGGCTGTGCTATTAAAAGTTTCTTATTTGGTGTTAACTTAGTGCTATTTGGAATATTTGTAGCCATTTGTCCATTTTTATCAGCAACGATAATGTTATCATCACTTGTAAAACTGATTTTACCTTTTCCAGTTTTTAAATACTCATCTGCTAAAACTTCGTAACCTTGTTTAGTAACAAGAACACCCTCATCATTTTTTGTAAAACTACCATCACGAGTAAGTCTTACTCCCAGTGGAGTTTTTACAGCAAAAAAAACACCCTCACTTGAGAGTGCAAAGTCCAAAGGGTTTGCTGTTTTTTGTATGGTACCCATACTGTGATTGGTAAAGGCATCGACAATTTTTGGTGCTCTTGTCATTGTACGGTTGATAAATGCAGCACCCTCTTTCGTTTGGTTTGCATTAGGTAAATCATCACGTTTCTCTTGATAGATACGCATAAAATCACCTATAACAAGGTTGTCTTCTTTAAATCCAACTGTATTTACATTTGCTAAATTATTTGCGATAGTGTCTAGTCTATTGAACTGTGTCACCATTCCAGCAGCAGCTGCATAGTAGCCTGTTTGCATATATCACCTTTGTTTTGCTTTGTATTCAAAATATTTAAAGCAAAGAGTGTTCCAATCTTAATTTAGATAGATTTCAGCATTCGTTAATTTAATTTGGATATAATCCACCTTTAAAAACACTTAATTCACTGGAGCATACTCCCATATGACAGCTAAAGAACTCAACAAAGCAATAGAGACATTTTTTGAAGAACGCAAGGGTAAAGACTGTGTTACTTACGAATCTCTAATAGAACTTTTTGAAAAACAACCCTCAGCCGCTCAGGCAAAAAATATTTTAAAACTTTTAACGAAAAATAAAAAATGTATCTATACTTCTAGTGAACAAGCTAAAAGACTCAATGATCAAGAAGCAGAAGCTCGCCGTACAGCACAGCGAAAAATGCTTGAAGATAATGAGAGTGATAAATTTGATATCCTTAAAGAACATGAACTCTTAGAATGGTCACGTTCTGACTCACCTGTACGTATGTACCTTCGTGAAATGGGTCAAATTCCTTTGCTTACTAAAGAAGAAGAGATAGAGATTAGTAAAAAGATAGAAGGTGGAGAGAGTATCATTATTGATGCAATCTGTTCTGTTCCTTATCTTATAGAGTTTATCTTAGACTACAAAGAGCCTCTAATAAATCGTGAACGTCGTGTTAAAGAACTTTTTAAATCTTTTGAAGATGAGAAAGAAGAGACAGATGACACAAATACAAATACTACCGACGATACTGCTGCAGTAGCAGTAGTAGAAGTAAAAGTAGTAGAGAAAAACCTAACAGCTAAAGATAAAACAAGAGTAGAAAAAGTATCTACTAGTTTTAAAGCTCTTGAAAAAGCAAAAAAAGAGTGGATAAAACTCACAGAAAAAGCACCTGAGACACTTGATGGTGATTTAACTGAAGAAATTATCAACTATTTTTTAGGTGTAACTTTCAAAAAAGGTGCACTTAAAGAAAAACTCCTAGATTTAGGACCAACTTCAAAACTTATCAACGAACTTGTTAAAGCAATGGAGACAGCACTTAAAAGTGATGATGGTTATGACAAAGAGCTTAAGCGTCTTGAGTATAAACTTCCACTTTTTAACGATATGCTCAAAGCAAACCACCGTGTTTTAGTAAATAAAATTCAAGAACTAAACAAAGAAGATATCGCGAATATGGTTCCAGAAGCGACTATGGTTTCTACATATATGGAAATCAAAAAACTTGTTCAAACAAAAGAAGCTTCTAAAAACTCTTTTGATATGGAACCTGAAAAACTGTTTGATATTTTAGAACAGATTAAACGTGGTAAAAACATTTCAGAGATAAGTAAAACTAAAATGGCGAAATCAAATCTTCGTCTAGTTGTTTCTATCGCTAAGCGTTATACAAACCGTGGTTTACCTTTCCTTGACTTAATTCAAGAAGGTAACATCGGTCTTATGAAAGCTGTTGATAAGTTTGAGTACCAAAAAGGTTATAAGTTCTCAACTTATGCAACATGGTGGATTCGTCAAGCAATTTCTCGTGCTATTGCCGATCAAGCTCGTACGATTCGTATTCCTATTCATATGATTGAAACTATTAACCGTATCAATAAAATTATGCGTAAACACCTCCAAGAAAATGGAAAAGAGCCGGATGTTGATACTATCGCTGAAGAAGTAGGTCTTAGTGTTGAAAAAGTTAAAAATGTTATAAAAATCACTAAAGAGCCAATATCTCTTGAAGCACCAATTGGTAGTGAAGAAGATGGTCGTTTTGGAGACTTTATCGAAGATAAAACTTCGGTTTCTCCTGCTGATGCAATTCTTAAAGATGATTTACGTGAACAAATTGAGACTGTACTTGATCAACTTAACGAGCGCGAAAAAGCAGTTATCAAACTGCGTTTTGGAATTATGGATGATGAAAGTGATAGAACATTAGAAGAAATCGGTAAAGAGTTAAGTGTAACTCGTGAGAGAGTTCGTCAAATCGAGTCTTCTGCTATCAAAAAACTTAAACACCCTAAAGTAGGTCGTCGTCTTAAAAACTACATCGAAGAGTAGGCTTATTTAACATATGAATTTCGAGCAACAGTGGTTAGAGTATGATTACAACCCATTTATAGTATTTAATGCAAATGGGAAAATCATCTCTGCAAACTCTGAGGCTCAGTTTCTTCTCGGTGCTACAACTCCCTCCACTCTTTTTGAATTAGCAAAAGTCTATGCAAGTGTTAACTTCGGGTTTAAAACTACTTTTATAGAGTTAGGATATGGACGTTATAAATTTTTTGGTGTAACAGTAGGTTATAAGGATGAAGATCAAATAGGGATTAAACTCTATCAAGCCCCTTCATACAAACTAAACACACATAAACCAGAAGGTGAACTTACTAATATTTTCACCATCACAGACCTCTGCATCGCTACAAATAGTATAAGTTCATCTATCAAATATATAAAATCTTATGATCCTACAATTCCTGAAATAATAGTCAACTCAAATCAGCTGATAAAAGTACTAAATAAAATGTATGCTTGTGCGCAAGAGAATGAGACTATAGATACGAAAGTTTTTTATAGAGTGGGTGAACATATTAAATTTGATGGAAAGAAATATAGTATCTTTTCCATATCTGTTAATGCAAAAAATATTAATGCACAGCTGAGTACAGAACTCAAAGCTCTTGCAGAAAACAATAACTTCTACATAGAAATATCTTCTAGTCTTACTATAAATATTCCTATGATTACTGCTTAGTGTGCAATCTCTTTAGATACGAAAGAGCCAACCACAATACCAATCAGAAGAGACGGTAAATACACACTCAAATCAAGTATATTATTATTTTTTAGAGCTATAAAACCTAAAACTAAAAATATATACGGCACGATTCTATACATAGAAACACTGCCCCTAACACCATGTTTTATACTACTGACACTAAATGTCTTAATCTTAGCTTTTTCTTCTTTCACAATAGTTTTTAAGTCTAATTCTTCGGGGGGAACTTCGTTAATAGGCTCATCGTCATAAAGTCCATGAGGGTCTTCAATAGTATCAAGTAAATCTCTATCATCTTCATAAGTTTCAGAGTCAACTTTTGTAATGACCATCTTTTTATATGCTAAAGATGCCCCAACAATGACAAACAAAGAACTAAGGTATGCTACTTGAACATTGATAAAAAATACTTTTGAATAAAGTGTACTAGAGAGAACTAAAGCCTCAGAAATGAGAAGTATACTAGTAGTTCGTTGGAGAATACTCATCATCGTCCTCATCGTCAAGTTGTTTTTTTATCGCATAACGAGGCTCTTTTGCTAACTCTTCATAAGCTTTATACTCTTTAGCATATGCTTTATAGACATTTAAAATTGCAGCAGCTATACCAATACCAACACCTATCCAAAAAGTCCAAAAAACTTCAGTAAGACTTTTTAGTAACCAACCTATCCCCACACCCATTAAAACAGCTACGACTATAGATATACCAAGAGAGAGTCCATCAGCTGCTTCTATAATAGGTTTTATTCGTGGTTTTTTTTGACTATTATCGCCCTCTTTAATTTCGCCATTAACCTTGAGTGTCTCTTCATTAGTATCCCCCAGAGGACCTTCTCTGACTTCGTCATTCACCTTGTTAGCCATTTTTAATTTCTCCAAGTACCTTAGCCGCAGCTTTTATAGTGTCTTCAATCATTACATCAGTAGTAGCAGTTGAGATAAATCCTGTTTCATATAAAGAACATGCAAAGTAATAACCCTCTTTTAACATTCCTGCATGAAATTTTGCAAACATATCAGCATCACTTTTAGCTGCATCTGCAAAGTTTTTAACAGGGTTCTCATTAAAGAAAAATCCAAACATACTTCCTCTAACATCTACTTGCATAGTTATGCCAAGTTCAGCTGCTGCTTCTTGCATACCATTTACTAAAGTACGAGCTCTTTCTTGCAAAACTGCCATGACTCTTGTATTCTTTTTGAGTTTTGTTAAAGCTGCAAACCCTGCTGCCATAGCTACGGGGTTTCCACTAAGTGTTCCAGCTTGATACACAGGACCTTCAGGACTCAGTTGTGCCATGATTTCACGACGACCACCGAAGGCACCTACGGGCATACCACCACCTATAACCTTACCTAGTGTCACTAAGTCTGGGATAACTCCGGTTAGAGACTCAGCACCATTTATAGTTCCACGAAAACCACTCATAACTTCATCAAAAATCAGAAGAGTTCCATTTTCATCACAAAGCTTACGAAGCAAAAGTAAAAACTCTTTGTCTGCTGGAACTAGTCCCATATTTCCTGCTATTGGCTCTATGATAACACAGGCAATATCTTTAGAATCTACAAAACATTTTTTTACACTCTCTATATTATTATACTCGGCAAGAAGTGTATGTTTTGTGAAGTCTGAAGGTACACCTGGACTTGAGGGATTACCAAAAGTTGCAGCACCTGAACCGGCTTCAACAAGTAGTGCATCTGAGTGTCCATGATAACAACCTGTAAATTTAACGATATCATCACGATGAGTAAAACCACGAGCTAAACGAATGGCTGACATAACAGCTTCCGTTCCTGAAGAGACGAAACGTACCTTCTCAATAGAGTCAAAAAAACCAATAACAAGTTTTGCAAGCTCTGTCTCTGCAACAGTAGGAGCGCCAAAAGAGAGTCCATGTCTTACAGCCTTTATAACTGCTTCTTCTATTGATTCATCCCTATGTCCAAAAATAAGTGGACCCCAAGACTGTACAAAATCTACATATTTATTTCCATCGATATCTGTAAGGTAAGCACCCTCACCTTGTTCTATAAAAATAGGTGTTCCACCAACACTGCTAAATGCACGAACGGGAGAATTAACACCACCTGGGATTAAATTTTGTGCTTCTTGGAATGCTTTTATGGATGCATTTGTACTCATATATTAAGACCTTTGTAGTAGACTTCTTGCATAGTCTAATGTTTTTCGTATTATATCTAAGTAGTATTAACATTGATTTGCTATAATAAGTCAAATTAAAATAATATGGAACTTTTTTGAATAGATCTACTTTTGCTCTTTTTGTTGCACTCCTTATTCACTTACTATTTGTTTTACTCTTTTGGATTCTTGGAACACTATCTCCTGAGGCAAAAAATCCAAAACTAGAAGAACAAAAAATAAAAATAAGTCTTAAAGAACTACCTAAAAAGCATAAAGAATCTGGTCTAAATAAAAATAAAACCAAACCTCAGAAAGAAGCACCACCTATGCCAAAGGGAAAACAGCTTAAGGAAATTGTAGAACTTCCAGTAAAGTATGAGCCAAAAAAAACCAAAAAAACCCCCAAACTAAACAAGCCAAAAATAAAACCTAAACCACAGACAAAGCCTAAACCAAAAGTAGAACCACTACCTCCCGTTAAACCCTTTATACCACTTATAGAGAAGAAAAAAGACGTCAATAAAACTAAAAAAACAAAGAATGACGACCCTCTAGCTTGGATGCTTGAAGATAAATCAGATAAAGAAGAAAAGAAAGTTACAAAAAAAGTCTCTAATGGTGGAAATATCTCTCAAGATATAAAAGAGTTGTATGGTGAGGAGTTTGGTAAACTTACACCTGGCCAACAGCAGTATATCATCAACAATCAAGAGATAATGAGACGTATTACACAGCAGGTTTTATCTCGTGTGGCACGAGTAAACCTACCGCGTGATCTTAATGTTAACAGAAGTAATGTCATAGAGTTTTATCTGCATCCAAATGGTGATATGACAGACTTTAAGTTTCTCTCAAAAAGTGGTTATTATGTTTTGGATGATACAACAAAAGAGACTATAGAGTATGCATATAGTCGCTATCCAAGACCAAAAGAAAAAACCCTTATAAGATACAATGTTTATTATCACTTAGCTAGATATTAGCCTCAGAACTGACTTAATCAAGTCAATAAAAACAATAAAATACAATAAAAAAAAATAAGCTTGTTTTGCTATAATCATTTTACAAAATAATAGCAAGGTTATTCAATGAATATTTCAAAGACAATATTAACTTCGGTTCTCATTACTTCTGTTGCACTGTTTAGTGCATGTAGTGAAGAGAAAAAAGCACCTGTAAAAAAAGAGATACCAGCACTTGCGGTAAATACAGTAACAGTAAAAAATGAACCTGTTCCTATCTGGAAGCAGTATACTGGTATGACAAAAGCGAGTAGTGATCAAGATGTTAGAGTCCGTGTTTCTGGAATTCTAGAGAAGATTTATTTTCATGATGGTCAAGAAGTAAAAAAAGGACAAAAACTTTTTAAAATTCAACAAGCTGAGTATATAGCTGCCCTAAACGCAGCAAAAGCTAAAAAACGCCAAGATGAAGCTTCTTTAGCACTTGCTAAAGCTGATGTAGCGAGATATGAACCTCTAGTTGAAGAGGGTTTAGCTCCTCGTGCAACACTTGAGCAGTACCAAGCTCAAGAAGCTGGTTTAAGAGCAGCTATTGCAGGTGATACGGCAGAGATAAACAGAGCAGAACTTGACCTGAGTTATACAATCATTACAGCACCTATTAGTGGATATGCTAGTGCTAGACGTGTTGATGTTGGAAACTTAGTTGGATTAAATGAGTCGACTTTACTTACAACAATTGTAAGTACTGATCCTATTTATGCTTACTTCTCTCCATCACAAAAAGATGTAAGAATGTTTCAAAAGTATAGAAATAAAGAAAATCCTATCGCTTTTATAGAAGTACCGGGCAGTGAAGAAAATATTAGACTTGATGGTTTTGTTGATTTTAAAAACAATAGTGTTGACCCTTTAACATCAACGATCACTATGCGTGCGACTATAAACAACAAAGAAGGAAAAGTTCTTCCTGGTACATTTGTTTATATCAATCTTTTTATCAACGATAAGTATAAATTTTTAATGGTTTACATAGAAGATGAAAATCATATGGCTAAACGAGTAGATATAGAGACAAACTACTCAACAAGATTTTATGCAAGTGTATCTAAAGGTTTAAAAGATGGAGACAAACTTATAGTCTCTTCTCTTGTTAAACTAAGAACTGGTATTAAACTTATCTCAACTGATACAACTGCCACTGATGGGATAAAAGCCATTTTACAAAAGAACAACCTTGTTCCAAAGAAGAAATAAGTAATGTTTTCAGTAACTTTTATTAAAAGACCAATTCTTGCTATGGTAATCTCTTTGATTATTATTGTAGGTGGTGCTGTTTCTATCCTTGTTTTACCGGTTGCAGAGTACCCTGATGTTGCACCTCCAAGTGTAAAAGTCACAGCTACATACACAGGAGCAAATGCTTTTGTTGTTGAAAATACAGTAACACGTGTTTTAGAAGATAAACTCAATGGTATTAAGGGTGTAATCTATATGGATTCATCTTCTTCTTCTTCTGGAAAATCAAATATTACTATTTATTTTGAACCTGGTTATGATGTTGATATCGGGGCTGTTGATGTACAAAATAAAGTCTCAACTGCCTCTGCATCTCTTCCATCTGAAGTAAATGCACAGGGTGTTATCATCGATAAAATATCACCTTCGATTGTATGTCTTATTACTATTAATGGTGATGAAAGATATAGTGCAGACTTTCTTTCTAACTTTGTAAACATCAATGTTTTAGATGAAATTAAAAGAATCAAGGGTGTTGGTAAAGCTGAGAACCTTGGTGAGAAAAAGTACTCTATTCGTATATGGTTAAATCCTGATAAGATTAAAGCACTTGATATGACACCTATGGATGTTATAGCTGCTGTAAAGAGCCAAAATAAACAAGCCTCTATAGGAAGAATCGGTTCTGCTCCCTCATTTCATAACCAAAAGCAGGAAATCACACTTACTACTAAAGGAAGACTTACAGAAGTAAGTGAGTTTAAAGACATCGTTTTAAAGTATAAACAAGATGGCTCACTTGTACATCTTAGTGATGTTTCAGAAGTTCGTCTTGGTTCTGAGAATTAGTGCAGGAAGTCCAGCTGGTCTTATCGCAGTGTATCAACTTGGTGAAGCGAATGCTTTAGATATTAGAGCTAAGGTTGAAGAGACTATGCAAAAACTCTCTTCTCGTTTTCCAGATGGCGTTACTTATGATGTACCGTATGATACGACAAAGTATGTTGAGGTTGCAATTAACAATGTTGTAACAAACCTTTACACGGCTATTTTTCTTGTTATGCTTATCATCTTTATCTTTTTAGGTTCTTGGA
>FPHF01000081.1_pt2 | contig 14013 bp, 10 predicted proteins | sample 1057241 | NCBI WGS metagenome assembly FPHF01 (sample SAMEA4473298, study PRJEB15554) | hydrothermal vent metagenome | biome: marine basaltic hydrothermal vent biome; feature: marine hydrothermal vent; material: water | place: Pacific Ocean | collected 2011-06-14/2011-07-23 | depth 1709 m | reverse complement strand
ACCCTAAGGTAAGGTCTCTTCTTGCTGCAGATATTGTAGTCGCGCCTTTTAACATTATAAAAAGAACACTGTCTCTTCCTTATCTCTTAATTAAAGATGCTGTAAATAAAAATAAGTAAAATAAGCTATTCGTTTCTTAGGACTGTTAAAATATCAACTTCACTTGCTTTTTTGGCAGGGTAGTATGAAGAACCTATAACAATAACAAATGCACCTATTACAATAAGACTAAAGTCTAATAAGCTCAAATCTAAAGGTAGTGTAGATGTAGGATAAACATCTTTTGGTAAAGATATAATATCAAATGTACCAAGTATCCATATCCCACTTAAGCCTAAAAATACCCCTGCAGCTATACCTGTGATTCCGATAATTACACCAAGGTATAAAAAGACCTTTTTTATTTCCGTAGATGTAGCCCCAAGAGATAGAAGTAATGCTATCTCCCCTCTTCTATTCATAACCGTCATAAGAAGTGATGAAATTATATTTATAGCTGCTATGAGTATTATAAGCATCAATACAATAAACAGTGATGCTTTTTCCATCTCTAATGCAGCGAAGAAATTCAAATTATCTTCCCACCAGCCTTTTACACTTGTACTGATAGGTAAGAACGCTTTAATCTGTTCTATATCATCATGAGGGTTCTTAGAGTATACATGAATACCATCGTACATATTGTTAGGCATATGCATCATAATCTGTAAGGCTTCTAAAGTAGTGTAACTATATGCCTTATCATAAGCCGAAAGACCAGAATCAAATACTGAACGAACTTTAAAGCGTTTAACCTTTGGGGTCATTGAGAGTCCACCCTTGTAAATATATACATGAGTTTATCATCTCTAAAGAGATTAAATTCTTGTTTTAAACTTTTACCAATGAGTACATCGAATTTTTTAAATGTATTGCCAGAGATTGCTTCTTTTAAAACACTATTTACCTTAGCTTCATCTTCAAAGTTTACACCAAAAAGATACCCACCTTCTAGTCTTGAGCCATTTCGAATCATTACCGAGGATTGCACATAAGGGCTAAACTGTAAGTGAGGAAATTTAGATTCTAAGTCTATAAGAAGGTGTTCATTTACTCCGCCATAAAATTTAGGAATAATAGTAAGGGGATAGTTCATAATGGTGAGTTTCTTTTTAAACTCTTTGTCAAAACCATTCATCAGTGCCATGGCTATAAGAAGAACCATAACACCCAATGTAATACCTAAAAAAGCAAGAAGTGCTGAGAGAAAGATAAAAGGCTGTTCTTTATCAAAACGTAGAAACCTTTTAACCAAATAGGTAACAATTGATTTTTTCAAGAGGCAAATAGACCTTTTTTAGGACCACTCTTGCCACAACACTGTTTATACTTCTTACCACTACCACAAGGGCAAGGATCATTTCTCGCGATTTTTTTATCAGTTTTAATCTCACCTGAGTCCGTATGATTCAATTGCATTAGTGCTTCTTGTTGTCTCTGCTCTACTGCTCTTTGCTCTGCTATTGCTGCAGCTTCTTCTTCTGCTGACTCCATTTTAAATTGAATAATTTGAAGTGTACGGATTGTATTAAATTTGATTTCACCAATAAGTTCAGTAAAAAGGTTAAAACTCTCTTTTTTATACTCAACTAGTGGGTCTTTTTGGTTATAAGCACGAAGACGAATACCCGTTTTCATATTGTCCATCTCATAAAGATGGTCTCTCCATGCACTATCAAGTTCTTTTAGATAAAACTCTTTTTCAATGCCATGTTTAACACTTTCTTCTAATACACTCATCTTTTCATCGTAAGAGTTTTTAATAGCTGTATTCACATTTTGGAAAAGTTCTTCATACTCCAATTCTTTTAAAGGCTCAGTTTCTAAAGAAAAATTGATTTTTTCTTGTAAATGCTCAGAGAGTGTTTGGAGATTAAAGTCTTCTCTAGCACCACCCTCGTAAATATCACAATGCTGTAAAATACTTGTTATGTATTCTTCTCTAACTAAGTCGATTTTTGCTGAAATATCATAATCTTCACTGAGCAGTTGATTTCTAAACTTATAGATAATCTTTCTTTGCTCATTTGCCACATCATCATACTCAACAATCTGCTTACGACCTTCATAGTGCATGTTTTCAACTTTTTTCTGAGCTTTTTCAACTGCACGTGTAACCATTTTAGACTCTATATACTCACCATCTTCAACACCAAGTCTTTCCATGATAGATTTAATCTTATCACTTCCAAAGATACGTAAAAGGTTGTCTTCTAGAGAAAGGTAAAACTGAGTAGTTCCTGCATCACCTTGTCTACCAGAACGTCCACGAAGTTGGTTGTCTATACGACGATTCTCGTGACGTTCTGTACCAACGATATATAAACCACCAAGTTCTCTTACTTCGTCATTTACTTTGATGTCAACACCACGACCTGCCATGTTAGTTGCGATAGTAACAGCACCTTTAACACCAGCAGATTTAATGATTTCACCCTCTTGTTCATGGTTCTTTGCATTAAGTACCGTATGGGCAATTTTTTCACGTTTAAGTACTTCATGCAGTGCTTCTGATTTCTCAATAGATGCTGTACCTATAAGTACAGGTTGCCCTGTTTTACTAAGTATTTTAATAGTATCAATTACAGCATTAAATTTTTCTTCTTCTGTTTTATAGATTAAGTCATTTAAATCTTTTCTACCTATTGGTATATTTGTAGGAATAGAAACAACATCAAGATTATAAATCTGAGCAAACTCTGTTGCTTCGGTCTCAGCTGTTCCTGTCATACCTGCAAGCTTATCGTACATTCTAAAATAGTTTTGAAATGTGATATCAGCAAGAGTTTGAGTCTCTTCTTTAATATCAACACCCTCTTTAGCCTCTAGTGCTTGATGCAGACCCTCGGAAAAACGTCTACCTTCACTAATACGCCCTGTAAACTCATCTACAATCATAACTTCACCATCACGAACTACATAATCAACATCTACTTCAAAAAGGTAGTTAGACTTGAGTGCTTGGTCAAGTATATGTGAAAGAGAAGCATTTTCTGCACTATAAAGATTATCTACTTTAAAAAGTGTCTCTGCTCTTGTGATCCCCTCTTCTGTGATAAGAACAACCTTATCTTTTTCATCAACTGTAAAGTCAGTATCTTTTACTAAAGTGTTTGCAACACTATTAGCATTTTGATAATCTTGCATATTTCTATTTGTAGGACCTGAAATAATGAGTGGTGTTCTAGCCTCATCAATTAAAATTGAATCCACTTCATCTACAATTACAAAAGGATGACTGCGCTGTGCCATTTGATCTTTAGAGTAACTCATATTATCTCTTAAGTAATCAAAACCAAACTCGTTATTTGTACCATAGGTAATATCTGAATTATAAGCAGCAATTTTCTGCTCTGGATTATGTTCATCTTCTAAAATTGTTCCAACACTAAATCCAAGGAAGTTATACAGTGGTGACATCTCTGATGCATCACGCGATGCAAGATAATCATTTACCGTTACTAGATGAACACCCTTTCCTAACATTGCATTAAGAGTGATAGCAAGAGTTGCTACAAGTGTTTTCCCCTCACCAGTTTTCATCTCAGCAATACGGCCCTCGTGAAGAGTTATACCACCAATAAGTTGTACATCAAAGTGACGCATACCAAGAGTACGCTTACTCGCTTCTCTTGTAATAGCAAAAGAATCATATAAAACATCATCTAGTGTTTTAGTCTCATCTTGTATACTTGACTTTAGTGCATCAAATGCAGCTTTAAGTTCTTCATCGTTCATTGACTCATATTGAGCTTCAAGAGCATTAATTACTTTTACTCTTTTTAAATATTTTTTTAATTCACGGTCATTGGATGTTCCAAAAACCTTCCCCATTAGTCCAAGTAGCATTCGTTACCTTATATCTATTACTATATAGTTTATTATATAGTAGTAGTGAAATTGCTTTTATTTTATCACATATAATCTAATAAAAAGTATAAATGCAATTTTTGCTATAATTTCTTTCATATAAAGGATACTATTTGAAATACATTTTCTTCTCAGCGATACTCTTAACTCTTTCATTTGGTGATATTTTTTCCATGAATTCATATGAAGCAGACTTCAGGCAGGTGGTTACAAACGATAAGGGAAACATATTAGAGTATAGTGGCCATATTAAAGTCATGAAACCACAGTATGCACTTTGGGAGTATTTACAACCTAGTACAAAGCTCATATATATCAACAAGAACATGGCAACTATAGTTGAACCAGATTTAGAACAGGTTATAGTTAAAAAACTGCACAATAGTATTGATTTTTTTAAGATACTTAAAAATGCAAAAAAAATAGATAAAAACACATACATAGCTGAGTTTCAGTCTGTACAATACACTATTAAGATGATAGATTCTGATTTAAAATCCATTGAGTACAAAGATCAACTAGATAATACTATCTTAATCAACTTTAGTGAGCAGACAGTTAACAAAAAGATGAGTACGAAAGAGTTTAAACCATGCATACCTACTGAGTACGATCTAATTAGGGGATAGTTATTAAATATTTAAAGAGGGTTTACCAATATAATAACCTTGTGAGTAGTCTATTCCTAACTCTTTAACTATTGCATGTATCTCTTGTGTTTCTACATGTTCTGCAATCGTTTTAATTCCACTTTTTTTCGCAAAATCTACAATACTTTTAACAATAACTTTATATGCACTATCATTACTTAACTCTTTTATAAAAGTACCATCAATCTTAATATACTCAGCCTTTAACTCAAACATGCGGTTATAAGCTGACTTGTCTGTGCCAAAGTCATCTACTATCACATGATAACCGCTTTCCTTTAGCTCTAAAATCTGAGTGTCAAGAGTACTTGTCTTAGAAATTATAATATCACACGAGAAGGAGAAATACCATAGTGCTCACATTTATAATTTAGAAAGCCTAATATATAATCTTCATGTAAATCATGCATACTGATATTAATAGAAAAATTATAATCGTTTTTTTGAAATAGCTTAAAAGCCTTATCAATAACAATTCTTGTAATTTGAGTGATGAAACCCACTTGTTTAGCACTACGAATAAATTTATTTGCATCTACTAGTTTATTATTGTGATCCATTAGTCTGCATAATACTTCATAATGTTTTGTCTTGGTTGTATTGTTTGAAACAATAGCTTGATAATATGTAAAAATTTTATCATCATCAAATGCTTTTTGTAGTACACCCACCCAGTATAAACTCTCTCTCTGCTCTTTCATATACTCTGAATGAATATCATAACTGACAATAGCACTACCGCCATAGTGCCTCGCTTCTTTTGAAGCCGCTTTTGCATTTATAAATAGTTTGTTTCCCTCTCCATTATCTATACCAATAGAAAAAGCTATACCGTGGCTATGCCCATCAAATTCAACTGCTGATTCTTTAAATAGTGCTTGAATTTGACTTGCTAATAACAGGCCCTGCTTCTCCACTGGATCATCAAGAAGAAGAACAAACTCATCTGCTGTAATATGATAGAGGTTTGCATTAGTTGGTAAGAATTTCTTTAGCATCAAGGCTGTCTCTTTTAAAAGTTTATTAGCTTTGCCCATTCCATATGTTGTATTAACAAAATCAAAGTGATCTATATTTATATACAAAAGAGATTGTTTAGTACCGTTAAGTGCATCTTGAAGTCCATAACGACTTGGAAGTTTTGTAAGTTCATAAATATATTTATTTATATGTGCACTATCTTTATAGGAGTCTATTTGTTGCTTAAGTGTTTTTTCATTCATCATAAAGCGACCTATGCGTTTACGCTCATACAGTAAGTCACTGTTTACTTTTTCTATTTGGGGCTTTAAGTATGTTCTGTGATGTTGTAACTTTTGCAATACCTGTAGCATACTATCAAGAAAAAGTGTTGTTTTAAAAGGTTTTATTTGAAGTGCTGAAATATTTAGTGTATAAAAGCTTAAGAGTTTATCTTGTGCTTTTTCTGCTGTTGTAAGTATAATCTCCTGATTTGGATTATTCTCTTGAATCTTTTTAATGAGGTTATGCGTACTCATAATTGCAGAACTCGAATCTACTATAACTAAATCGTACTCGTGTACTTTAAGATAACTAATACCAACAAGAGCATCACTCGCATCATCAACACTAGAGAATACTTTTTTTAGTACATTAGTAATACTTTTTAAAAACTCTTGATTCTCATCGATATATAAAAGGGATAAATATTTACTCAAAGGTAAAAGGTCTTTTAGTTCTGCCATATATAATCCATAGTTTGTTTTTATTTATTGTATATTGTAGCAGTTTAAAGTAAAGTTTTTTTTGAAGAGAAGAATATAAGAAGAAGAAAGTGCTATAAGAGCAAAGTATTGCTACTTTACTCTTATAAGATTATACTGGTTTAACAGTAACACCATATTTTTCTTCAGCAATAGTACGTGGCTCAAGATGATAGTTTTTAATTTCGTTAAAGTTAAGGTATTTATATATAGCATCTTCTTTACCAGCAATTTTTGCAGGTACGAAGTCCATATATTCTTTAACAGTAGGGATTTTTCCAAGTTTTGCACATAATGCTGCAAGCTCTGCAGAACCAAGGAATACTTGAGTACCTTTACCTAAACGGTTGTTAAAGTTACGAGTAGATGTTGAGAAAACTGTTGAGTCTTTACGAGCAGACGCTTGGTTACCCATACATAAAGAACAACCAGGAACTTCTGTAGTTGCTTCGATTTCTTTATAAACTTCGTAGTAACCTTCGTTGATTAGTTGTTGCTCATCCATTCTAGTTGGTGGAACAATCCAAAATTTCTCAACGTTATGCTTACCTTCACCTCTCATAATTTCACCAGCAGCACGGTAGTGACCAACATTAGTCATACAAGATCCTAAGAATACTTCATCAAGGTGAGTACCAGCAACTTCAGATAAAAGTTTAACATTATCTGGATCATTTGGACAAGCAAGAATTGGCTCAGTAATTGTATTTAAATCAATTTCGATTACTGCTGCATATTCTGCATCAGGATCTGGTTGCATTAATGTAGGATTAGCTAACCAATCTTTCATCTTACCAACACGACGCTCAATAGTTGTAGCATCAGAGTAACCATCTTCAAGCATAGCTTCAAGTAAAGTGACATTTGATTTTAAGTACTCTTCAACAGGAGCAGTATTTAAAAGAACAGTACATGCAGCAGCAGAACGCTCAGCAGATGCATCAGAAAGTTCAAATGCTTGCTCAGCTTTAAGATCAGGTAAACCTTCAATCTCTAAAATTCTACCAGCAAATACATTTATTTTACCCTCTTTAGGCACTGTTAAATGTCCTTGTTGAATCGCAACATAAGGAATAGCATTTACAAGGTCACGTAAAGTGATACCTGGTTGCATCTCACCTGAAAACTTAACAAGTACAGATTCTGGCATACTTAAAGGCATAGCCCCAGTAACACCGGCAAATGCAACAGCACCAGATCCAGCTGGAAATGAGATACCAATTGGGAAACGAGTATGAGAATCCGCACCAGTACCAACAGTATCTGGAAGAACCATTCTATTTAACCAAGAGTGGATAATTCCATCACCTGGACGAAGAGCAATACCTGAGCGGTTAGAGATAAATGCAGGTAAGTTTTTATGCATTTCAGCATCGCTTGGTTTAGGATACGCAGCTGTATGACAAAAAGTTTGAAGTACAAGGTCAGCATTGAAACCAAGTGCTGCAAGTTCTTTAATCTCATCTCTAGTCATAGGACCAGTTGTATCTTGAGAACCAACAGTATTCATCTCCGGCTCTACATACATACCTGGACGAACACCAGTAAGACCAGAAGCCTTACCAACCATCTTTTGTGCAAGTGTATAACCCTTACCTGTATCAGCTGGTTGCTCAGCAGTTAAGAATGCTTCAGAAGCACCAAGACCTAAAACAGCACGAGCCTTAGAAGTAAGACCACGACCAATGATAAGTGGAATACGACCACCAGCCTGAACTTCGTCAGTAATAGTGTTAGGAGTTAATTTAAAAGTAGAAATACACTTTCCACCAATATGAGCTTCACCTTTGTAAGGGAAAATAGTAACTTCATCACCAGTCTCCATTCCAGAAACATCAAGTTCTAAAGGAAGAGCACCTGAATCTTCACAAGTTGCAAAGAAAATAGGAGCGATAGTATTACCAAGAACAACACCACCAGTACGTTTGTTAGGAACACCGTCAATATCAACACCTAGGTGCCATTGAACAGAGTTAACACCAGACTTACGTGAAGAACCAGTACCAACAACATCACCAACATAAGCAATAGGGTTACCTTTTGCTTTAAGTTCTTTAAGTGTGTCTAATGGATTATCCATTCTGTTAATTAAAAGTGAATTTGCATGTAAAGGAATATCTGAACGAGTAAACGCTTCAGAAGCTGGAGATAAATCATCAGTATTTGTTTCACCTGGAACTTTATATACTGTAATTTTAATTTCTTCAGGAATTGGTGACTTAGAAGTAAACCACTCAGCATTTGCCCATGAAGTAAGAACTTTAGTAGCTGCTGCATTTCCTTCTTTATGTAGTTTTTCAACATCATTAAATGCATCGTAAACTAAAAGAGTTTTACATAAAGCTGTAATAGAAGCTTCGATAACATCAGTGTTAGATGAAGCTAAACCGTGAATCATAGGAAGAACATTAAATCCACCTAACATCATACCTAGCATTTCAATTGCTCTTACTGCTGAAATTGAATCAACAGTGATGTTCTCAGCTGCGATTTCATTTAAAAATGCTGCTTTTACTTGTGCTGAATCATCAACACCAGGTGCAACACGATTTGTAAGTAAGTCAAGCAGTTCATCTGTACAATTTGCTTTAATAAGTTCGATAACTTCTGCTGTTTGTACAGCTGAAAGTGCTAATGGTGGTACACCAAGTGCAGAACGTTCTGCAACATGTGCTTTATAATCTTCTAAAAATGCCATAGTTATTCCTATTACGAGTAATTTGGAAAGATTATAGCTAAAGATAAGTAAGCATTTTCCAAGTGTTACAAATGTAAACACAATATTTCAAGATATTCTAATAGTGTGCTTTTCGGTAACGCTAAAACCCTCTATGTTTGAGTTCTTCTTGTAAAATATTTTTTTGAGCACCTGAATAGTTCTCTTTTAACCACAAAATATACGAATCAGGTAGTTCTGCATAAAGCATACCCTTGTACTGTCCAAAACTCACTCTAGGTTTCACCTGACTTATTATAGGATTATCGATACAAGATGCATCCAGACTACCAAGCTCAATAATTTTTACAAACTCTTTAAACTCTATCTTTTTTTGAAGAATAAAAGAGTAAGTAGTAAAGTCAAAAATACCTTTTCGTAAAGAGACAAATTTTTCTATATCTTGAATCTGAGTAACACTTAATGACTCTAGATTTTTAACTATAACCTTAAAGGAGCTCTTGTATGCAGTACATATAAAAATAGGCTTACTCATTATAGTATCTCTCTGATACCTTTAGTGTTTGGAGTAGAAAGTACTCCTTCTTGCTCTAATTGTTCTATAACACGGGCAGAACGGTTATAGCCTATTTGAAGTTTTCTTTGTAGGTAAGATATAGAAGTTTTTCTATCATTTAAAACAACACTTTTCGCATCTTCATATAACTCATCAAGTTCTTCATATGAGTCATTTAAAGATGAAGTATTAGACTCAGTCTCTTCAACTAAAAAGCTTTTATCATAATTAGGTGGACGTTGTGCTTTTATAAACTCTACTATGTTCTCTATCTCATCTTCTGTTGCCCATGGAGCATGAAGACGTACAAGCCCAGTTGATCCAGGAGGAGTAAATAGCATATCACCGCGACCAAGAAGTGACTCTGCACCCATTTGGTCTAGAATGATTTTAGAATCTATCTTCTGCCCTACTCTGTATGAAACACGAGAAGGAAGGTTTGCTTTAATAAGTCCTGTTACAACATCAACTGAAGGACGCTGTGTTGCTACAATGAGGTGAATACCACATGCACGAGACTTTTGTGCAAGTCTAGCAATACTAAACTCAACATCTTTTCCACTTGTCATCATAAGGTCTGCTAACTCATCTATAATAACTACTATGTAAGGAAAATGTTCACCACCAACCTTTTTTACTTTTTCATTATAATTTTCTATATTTTTTGTTCTAGACTCTGCCATAAGTTCATAACGACGCTCCATCTCTGCTACCATATTGTTAAGTGCAGCTATGGCTTGCTTTGGTTTTGTAATAACAGGAGTAAGTAAGTGAGGGATATCATTATATATTGAAAACTCAAGCATTTTAGGGTCTATCATAAGTAAACGCAACTGGTCAGGTGAGTTCTTGTATAGAAGTGAGAGTATCATCGCATTTATACCAACACTCTTACCGCTACCTGTTGTTCCTGCTATTAGAAGGTGAGGAAGCTTTTTAAGGTCTGTTACAAAAGGTTTTCCAACTATATCTTTTCCTAGAACTATAGTAAGAGGAGATGAAGAGTCTTTAAATAGTTTATCATCTAAAATCTCACGAAGATATATAGTGTCTACTGTTTCATTTGGTATCTCTATACCTACAACATCTTTTCCAGGAATTGGTGCTTGTATACGAATAGTTTCAGCTGAGAGTGCCATAGCAAGGTCATCTTGAAGACCTAAAATCTTACTTACTTTTACATTTGCCGCTGGTTTAAATTCAAACGTAGAAACAACAGGGCCGGCATAAGTACGAACAACATCACCATCTATCTTAAAGTGTGCTAGTTTTTCTATGAGGTAACGAATTTTATCATCAAGTTCACTCTCATCTACATTCTTCGCTGTTTTTGGTGCTTTTTGTAAAAAGTCGACTGATGGCAGTTTAAAGTTCTTTGGTTTTTCAACCTTCCCCTTGTCCATACCAGCTAAGAGTTTGGCATTCTCTTCTAACTCATCAACAATGATAGCACCCTTTTGCTCTTTAACCTCGTCGGCTATATCTAAAAGGTTCTTAGGCTCTTTCTTTTGTGTAACTACTTCTTTTGGCTCATCTTCTGGTGTAGCTGTTGCAGGTTTCTTTCTTAAATAAGTAGGTGTCTCTATATCTTCTAAAACATCTTCTGCAGGTTCTACAGCAGCAGTGTCTTCTTCTTTTTCTTCTACAGGTACTTCAAACTTTTCAACGACAAGAGTTTCTTCTTTAAATTCTATCTCTTGCGTTTTTTTATAACGCATATTTGAAGTTTTAGCCCCTACAAAAGCATACACTAGGCCTACTATTTCAGAAGTACTTTTATCTAAGACTATTACTATGGAAACAAGTGTGATTATAAACCAAAATACCCATAAACCAAAAACACCGATATAAGGGCTTAAGAAGTCAACAAAATCTGCTCCAAACTTTCCTCTTAAATCATTTTGAACAAGTAATGCTTGTCCTAGTAAAAATGAAAAAAGTGTCAAAAAAGAGGCTGTAGTTAGTTCAGATGACCTAAAGTTTAAAAGTGGGTTTTTATATAAAAAGTATAGAGGTAAAATCAAGATAAAAAGATAAACAAAAGAGATGTATCCAAAGTAGAGATGGTTATATGAAGAGAAAACTACTCCATAACTCCCCATTAGTGCACTACTGCCAAGAATAGTTGCGCAACCGAGGTAAATTAAAACACCAAAAACTATAATAAAAAGAGTATCTTTCAAGCTTATAAATCCCTATAGTAAATTTATAAGAAGTATAGCCAAAAATGTTCCATAAAGGATTTATTTGGCTTTTTGCAATAAAAAAGGTCTAAATTAGAGGTAATTAACCAAACTTAGTTGAGAAACTCTACCTACTGTTGAAAGCATCGCCTGATAGTTTAATGTCAGTTGTGAAAGTCTAAGTGATGACTCTGCTAAATCAGTATCTATAACAGACGAACGTAGACTCATTGTACTAATTTCAAGTATTTCAGTCCGCTCAAGCGAATCAGTTAGTACATTTGACTGAGTACCCGCTACTGACTGCACTCTAAATGTATGGTCTTGTAAATCATCCATCATTGCTATGGCATTTTGAATTCCGACATTTCTTTTATCAACAGCATCCGAATTTGGGTTATTACTATAGTTTTCAACTGCTTTAATTATTTCATCTAGATTTTTAAAAAAATCTGTTTTTGGATCACGAACTGTAATTGCATTATTGACATTAAAACTCAAGACGGCAGCATCTGCACCTGCACTAAAGTCATCACTATTAGCATCATAAATTGCGATAGTTGCTTGTGTTACAGGAGAGTTTATATCTTTAAATGATATTTTTCCATCTTGGCTTAAAAAAGTATTACCTAAAAACTGTGAGCTTGCAATAGCTTGGTCATACTGTATATCAGTTCCAGGTGCAGCTGCAGGTAGTGTATTTGTCACTACCATATTCATTACATCCATAACTTGCTGATAAGTAACCTTATCTCCATCAGTATTTGCTCTAGGTGTGTCCATATTAAAAAGGTTGTATGTAGTGTCTTGTGTACCATCAAAGTTTGTATCAAGAGAAAAAGTAGATCCGGCACTATCAAGGTTTATGACTACATTATAATCATTTCCATTTATATCTTTACCTACAAACTTTAAATTTGTACCATCTAATGTTCCCGCAGTACCTTGTGACAAGTCGGCTACTTCTGAAAGTTTAGTTCTTCCTACCGCAAAAGAGTTATCTGCTTTTACAATTTGTGGTACATTTGCAGAAAGTACAGAGCCTAACTTTGAAAACTCAGCTCTATCGTAGATAAGACCTTCAGGAGATGCCGCAGCATCTGCAGCTACTCCACCACCAGCACTAGATGTTAGTCCTGATTTTGTAAACTCTACTAAAAAAAGTCCAGGTGCCCCTAGCGCAGTTGGAAAATCTGTTTCTCCACCATTTAGTGAGTCTATATCTGTAACATTTGCAGCACCACCACCCGATAAGTCTGTGGCTCCAACTAAAGAGAAGTCAAGTTTACTTGAACCTTTAAGTCGGTCTTCAATTACTATCTGTCCACCACTGTTTAAACTTACATTTACAACATTAACATTACCTGTATTTCCATAGGCCGCACCAATTCTAGTTAATAAATCATCAACCGTATCAGCATCTTTCATACTTATCTTTTCTTTAAATGCTGTTCCATCACTTTGAATACCTCTAAGGTAAAAAAAGTGTTTATTCGCAGCGTCAACTAGATTGTCTGTATCACCCATAAGATTACGTATAGTACTACTACTTGTTAATGCCTCAGCATCTGCTGGAGTTGCTTGAAGAGTAGCACTTGTTGCTAGTAAATTTCCATTTGTTACATTACTTGTAATAGTTCTGTTCACCTGTGTTTCTTCACCTAAAAAAAGTTCACTTCCTGTTATGTTGTACTTTTGTTGATTGTCTGAACCAAGAAATGCTTTTAATGCAACATCATTGCCTTTGTATGTTCCATCATCAGAGATTGGTTTTACATCTATAGCAGAACCTGAGAATAGGTACTGTCCATTTATTGATGTATTTGCTAAGTTCTTTAGATTTTTCTCAATTCCTCTGAGTTCTGCTGAAATTGCATCAAGTGAAGTTTCATCATTTGTCCCATTCGCAGACTGAATAAGTAAAGTACGCATTCTATTCATACTGTCTGTAAACTCATTCATAGTAACATCTGTTTGGTTTGAGACTTTGTAAGCACTGTCTATACTTTTTTTGGCTTGAGCAATAGTAGATAATTCATTGTCAAGACGCATAGTTTCAGTAAATGTTCTTATGTCATCACTAGCATACTGTATTTTTAAACCAGACGCTATCTGCTTGTTCACATCAAAAAGTTGTTTATTAAGTCTTGAATTACTAGTTGAAAAAATATTATTGTAGTACATACTTTGTGTAACTCGCATGATGCACCTCCGAAAAATTATTTGTTTTATTGTTAGATTTAATCTAGCAATAAAGGTTCCATACTTACACATCGGCATTATCTTATTTACTTTTAAGTAATATATGACTATT
>FPHF01000034.1_pt1 | contig 14301 bp, 16 predicted proteins | sample 1057241 | NCBI WGS metagenome assembly FPHF01 (sample SAMEA4473298, study PRJEB15554) | hydrothermal vent metagenome | biome: marine basaltic hydrothermal vent biome; feature: marine hydrothermal vent; material: water | place: Pacific Ocean | collected 2011-06-14/2011-07-23 | depth 1709 m | reverse complement strand
ATAGCTATGGTGATGTACTCGATACATATATTCAAGAAAATAAAAATAACCATAAACGTGTTCAGCTAATTTCTGGGAATCGTGCTATTTATCAAAATGCAAAAAAACTTCTCTACAATACCATTGATGTTATGGTGGAAGATCCTTATGTCTTAGAGTATTACTTTAAGATTAAAAATTCTCATATACCATTTAAGATAGCTGGTTCTACATATGCAGATAATGTTTATCTTGCTTTTTCACCAAATAATCCACATTCTAAAGAATATGCAAAGATTTTATCAGAAGGGATTAACACATTACGAAAGAGTGGCGAGTTAGATAAGATTCTAGCAAAGTATGGTCTTCATGATTGGGAAAAGCCTACTAACGCGAAAAACTAAACCCTATTGAAAACTTAGTGATATACTTATCATAATCTATTAAAGACTCCCCATAACCACTAAATATCTTTGCAAAAAAGTAGTTATGTACAAGAGGGTATGAATATGTTGCTTCAACTGCACCCTTGTTTGTTCCAAGGTTTCCTTGTCCTTTAAGTGTAAACATATGGTCATGTAAAAAATATGTTATTTTTACACTTGTGTATCCTGTGTAGTCCATTAGGTCTAAGTTATCACTTTTTTCTGGATCTTCAGGAAAAGGAATCCATGCTTTTAAATCAAGAATAATTGACTTATGTTGTAACCTTAAAGTTGTGTAGACATAATTTACACTACGAGAGATATTACCAAGAGATTGATTATTATCAAAAACTACATTTTTTGTATTTGGCTGTCCGTTTGAGCGATGTGCTAAAGCGAACTTCAAGAAACGAAGTCTAAAGTAGTTATCATCATCTTCAATCGGGAAAATCACAAAAGCCTCAGGATTATACATTGTTTCTCGAAAAGGTGCTGATTCTGCATAAATCTGCCAAAAAGCTTGCTGAGTATAAGAGACATAGTACTTTTCTCCTAAACCAAGAATATTATTACCTACTTTTAATTGTAGACTTATTTGGAGTTCAGCTTCTATATTTTTATACTCTACTGAGGGAATGTGAGACTCATATGCTTCGCTTTTTACACCATATGGTAAAATATAGTTTACTCTATAAGGACGCAGTCCAAAATCATGATCTAACCATTTTTGGATGCTTGATTTTGTAGTCTTTCCTTCTACTTCTGCTAAATTATATGTACTATTATCACTTATCTCATTTGCTGATAAAAATAAACATAAGGATACTAATAGAAAAAACTTCATTTAAACACGCACTCTATCTTCAAGTGCACGAGTAAGAGATAAGAGGTCAATGTTTTCCAAACTGACACCTGTTGGTACACCCTGTGCAATTTTAGAAAAATTTATATTAAAAGCACTTAGTTTATCTTCTATGTAGAGTATGACTGCATCATTAGGTATAGAAGGAGTAAGAGCAAAAAGTATCTCATTTACACCCTCCTCAACTAAAGACTCTAACTTTCTTACACTATACTCATCTAAGGAGTCCAAAACAAAGTACTTTCCATCAAAAAGTCCATTTTCTTCTAAAAGAAGAATATCTTTAGCATTTTCTACTATACATAAAAGAGTAGAGTCTCGTCCATCATCAGTACAGATGTAACACAGTTCATCTTCACTCATTCCACCACAATCTATACACTTTTTTAAGGTCCCCAAAGCATCTTCAATTGCATGAGAAATTCGCATACCTACAAAGGTGTCATTCATGATCATATGGTAAGCAAGTCTTGTCGCTGATTTTTTACCTATAGTTGGTAACTCTTGAAGGGAATCAACTAAACGATTAAACTTCTCTAGTGCATTATTCATTTAGTTTTCTCTTTTTTATTTTTTGGGAGTAGTATCCATAGTTTTAACTCTGACTTTAGTTTTCCAGCAACTGCGAGGGCATCTGTTCCAGTTCCAAGGAAAAGGTCAGCACGGACACTCCCTTTTATTGCTCCACCGGTATCTTGTGCAAAAACTATTTTATTTAGTTCTCTATTATACATATTTGATTGTAAGTATAACATACTCCCTAAGGGGATGTACCTTCTATCTACTGCAACTGAACGCTTTGAAGTCAGTTCTAAACCCAAAGCACCAGTGGCTGCTTGCTTTCTTTGTTTGAAGTAAATGAGCGACTTATTATAGTTTAAAACTTCATCTACTCTTTTAGGATTGTTAATAAGCCATTTCCTGATACTTTGAAGGGAGACTTCTTTTAAAGTTAGTGCTCCTATGTTTACTAAGTAACGGCCTATAGCTCTATATCTATGACCATTTTGATTATCATAACCCACATATATTGTACTGTTGTTATCTAATCTTACTCTTCCTGAGCCCTGTATTTCTAAAAAAAACTTATCAATCTGTGAATCACAATAACAAATCACCTCTGCATTTACAGGTTTCTTTTTACTCTGTGCCCTTGTATCATATGGAACAAGTCTATTATTAACTACTCTTCCCCTAAGTCTATAGTTCTTTAAAGCTGGATATATCGAACTTAAATCTACTATGATTAAATCCTTTGGAGTCTCATATAAAGGGTACTGATATTCATCATGTCTCTTTAGTGAAGCACTCAGTTCAGGTTCATAATATCCTGTCAAGAGTCCTTCTCTTTTATCCTCTTTAGTTGTAATAAGATAAGGAGTGAAAAATTCAGTTAAAAACAACTTCTCATTATCCATACTTTCTACTTTTCTACAAAGATTTTTATATAACTTTTTTGCTTTCTTACTACGACAATTATTTTTAAAATTTTCTAGAACTTCAGTATACTTTTCATCAGTAAAATTTGGTAAAGACTCAAAGTCGCTTTCCATAAGGTAAGTATTTGGAAGTGAGTCAAACAGAACTTTTGGTTGAGCAGAACAACCAAAGAAGAGGAGTGTTATTATTAAAAAATAGGTGCTTGCTTTCATGTATGCATTATAGCATTTATAATATTTAATATTTATGGGTATAATTGCAAAAATATTATTATGAATTATAGGGAACAAATGGAAGATTTAAGTTACTACGAAATATTAGAAGTATCACAAACTGCAGACAAAGCTACAATAAAAAAAGCATATAGAACAATGGCTAAAAAATACCATCCTGATAAGAATCAAGGTGATGCGGCAGCCGAGCATAAGTTTAAACTCTGTAATGAAGCATATCAGTGTTTAAGTGATGCACAACAAAGAAGTACTTATGACCGTTACGGTAAAGAAGGACTACAAGGTGGCGGTGGCCGTCGTTCATCTGGTGGTTTTGATGACTTAGGTTCTATGTTTGAAGATATGTTCAGCGGTATGGGAGGCGGTGGAAGACAAAGACGTCAGAATCCAGCTGATATGGACAAGTACCCTCTTGATATGAATGTTGATATGCATATTAGTTTTGATGAAGCCGTATTTGGTTGCGAAAAAGAAGTAAAATACAGATATAAACAAGCATGTAAACCGTGTAAGGGTACTGGTGCGAAAGGGGCTAAACTCTCTACATGTAAACAGTGTGCTGGCCAAGGTCAAGTTTATATGAAACAAGGTTTTATGACTTTTTCTCAAACATGTCCAGGTTGTCAAGGAACAGGTACGGCTGCTACAGATTCTTGTAAAAGCTGTAAAGGAAAAGGTTTTGATGAAACTTCAGAGAGCGTAAATGTAAGTATACCCGCAGGTATAGACACAGGTAATAGACTCAGAGTTTCAGGACAAGGAAACATAGGTAAAAAAGGTTCTCGTGGTGACTTGTATGTTACTTTTGAAGTAGAACAAGACAAGCATTTTATCCGTGATGATAATGATGTTTATATAGAGATACCTGTTTTCTTTACTCAAGCTATTACTGGTGAGAGTATAACTATCCCATCACTTACAGGTGAGCTTGAACTTCAACTAGATGTAGGAACTCGTGATAAACAACGTTTTACATTTAGAGGTGAAGGTATAGCTGATGTTCACGGTCATGGTAAGGGACACCTTATTGCAATTATAAACATTCAGTACCCTAAAAAACTAAATGAGAATCAAGCAGAACTACTTTCTAAACTTCAAGAATCATTTGGTATAGAGTCAACACCACATGAAGGTGTACTTGATGCTGCTATAGATAAAATGAAGGGTTGGTTTAAAAAATAAATCATGAATAAACAAAGTCTTAAAAATAAGCTCTCTACACTTGCACTCTCAATGTTTAGAAAAGATTTCTTCGGTATTTACCATGGAAGTATTTCAGCAAAGACAGAGTCAAACCGTTTTATTATAAACACAAAAGAAGCTATTTTTGATGCCCTTGATGAAACAAGCCTGATTGAGCTTTATTTTAAAAAAGACTATAGATGGAAACAAGCGAGTATAGATGCAAAAGTTCACTTTAGTATCTACTCACAGATTAGTGAAGCAAAATTTATCTGCTTTTCTATGCCACAGTTTACAACAGCCTATTCACTCCAACATGAAACAATTATTCCAAAAGACTACTTTGGGTACAAAGAAATAGGTTCTATAAATATAATTGACCCAAAACAGTTTGAAGACTGGTACGATAGAGCCGATAGTGAGATTCCTTATTACCTACAAACAAACAACACTAACATCATGGTTATACGTGGTTATGGTGTGTATGCATATAGCCGAGACATCCATGAAATGGCGAAGAAACTTGCCATTTTAGAGAAAAGTTGTCGCTTGCTTATGTTAGATAATTCTCACAGTAACTTCGATACAGAATAATTCTCTTCTTAATTAAATCAATTTTTATCAAGGTTTAATCCTAATTTACCTATTATTACATAAATACCAAAAATAAGGTTTTATTTAATATGATTACATGGATGCAAAGACATAAAAAATGGTTAATAATAACTATCTGGATTTCAACAATAGCATTTGTTGGTGCAGGTTTTGTTGGTTGGGGTCAGTATAGTTATGGCGATAAGGCTGGAGCAGTTGCAAAAGTTGGAAATATTGAAATAACACAGGGCAGTTTACAAAAAAGCTACTCTCGTTTGTATGCAAAATACAATGAAATGTTTCAAGGTAATTTTGATGAAGAAAAAGCAAAACAGTTTGAACTTCAAAAGCAAGCCTTAGAAGGACTAGTTCAACAAGCACTTCTATTAAATTTAGCTGCTTCATATGATCTAGAACTCAGTGATGAAGAACTTATATCTTCACTTACTAAACAAGAGTACTTCTTTAAAGATGGTGTTTTTGATAAAGAATCTTATAAGATTTTGCTTTCTCAAAACAACTTGTCTACAAAAGAGTATGAAGCTGACCTAAGAAAAGATTTACTTATTCAAAAACTACTCAAACTCCTTCCAGTGCAAACAAGTGAAAATGAAGTAAATATTTTAAATACACTTATGAACATCACAGATAAGATTAACTATAAGGTGCTGAGTTTAGATGATATTAAAATCGACACTTCAGATGCTTTACTTAAACCTTTTTGGGAAACAAGTAAAAACAACTTCATGTCTGCTGTTTCATATGATGTAAAATACATTACACAAGAAAAAATTACACAAACTTATAATGATGGAAAAATCTCTAATTATTATAATGACAATAAAACACACTTTAAAGATGACCAAGGGAAAATTCTTTCACTTGACAGTGCTAAAGATTTAGTGATAACAGAGTTAAATACTAAAGCGACTAAAGATAAGGCACTTAGAACATATATATCTTACAAAAAAGGTAAACTAGCATCTGATATAGTGTTTAAGTCTGCTACACTCTCTACAGTAGAGAATAGCTTTGATGCTAAGACACTTGAGAAGATATCTAAACTTTCACTAACATCACCATACATGAAACCTGTTTTAGTAAATGGTGTATATCATACTTTTGAATTAATCAGAGTTAATCCATCAATGCCAAAAAGTTATGAAGATGCTAAAGCAGATTTAGTAACTGTTTATACAACTCAAACAAAAAAGACTAAACTCCAAGAGTTGGCAAATAATTCGATAGCTACATTTAAAGGAACTAACACTCCTTTTATAACAAGTAGAGATATCGACCAGATCAAGGGACTAACACAAGCAGAATCTACAGAGTTTTTACAAAAGCTCTTTGTTAGCGATAAAAAACGCTCTTACATAGTATTAAACAGTAAAAAAATTGTTCTTTACTATATTTTGGAACAAAAATTGCTTGATAAATCAAATAATGACTTAGCTTCATCAGTTAAAAAACTGAAGAGTAGTATGTTTAATAAGGCTTTAATAAAAACCTTAGAAAACAAGTACCAAACAGAGATATTTCTTCAAGGACTCTAAATTGAGCAGAACTGTTTTAGCCATTGATATTGGCTCAACAAAAATATGTGCTATAATCGCTCAGATTGACAATGATAATAACATTGCGATAACAGGAGCTGGTACAACTAAAGCGCAAGGTCTTAAGCGTGGTAGTATAACCAACATAGAACTTGCGTCTCGTAGTATCAAAACAGCAGTTGAAGATGCTAAGCGTGTCTCAGGAAGTAATGTTAGTTCAGCCATCGTTTCAATGAGTGGAGCATATACTAAGAGCCTCAACTCAAATGGTATTGTAAATATCCAAAGTAAAGAAATTAGTTTTAAAGAGATTGAACGTGTAATGCACACATCTTTATATAACGCTAACATTCCTAACGAGTACGAAGTCTTACATGCCCTACCTTTTAACTTTAAAGTAGATGATCAAGACTTCATAGAAGATCCACTTGGAATGAATGCTTCGCGTTTAGAAGTAGAAACTCATATCATTACTACTCAAAAATCGAACCTAAACAACCTAAAAAAGGCTGTACAAGGTGCTGGTGTTGAAGTAGAAAACATAGTTCTTAACTCTTATGCATCTTCTATAGCAACTCTTAATAGTGATGAAAAAGAGCTAGGTGTAGCTTTAATAGATATGGGTGGAAATACAAGTAACATTGTTATTCATGCTGGAAATTCTATCAGATACAATGAGTTCTTAGGTGTAGGTTCAAACCATGTAACATCTGACTTATCAATGGCACTCCATACACCACTTAATGTTGCGGATAATGTAAAACTTACTTATGGTTCATTAACTAACCAAAGTAATGATCTTATAGAAATCCCTGTTATCGGTGATGTAGATAATACTCATGAAGTTTCTTTAGATGTTGTTCATAATGTCATTTATGCGAGAGTTGAAGAGACACTTATGATTTTAGCTCAGTTTATAGAAAACAGTGGCTTAAAAGATCAAATAGGTGCAGGTATTGTACTTACTGGTGGTTTTTCTAAAATGGAAGGCATCAGAGAATTAGCAATAGCGACTTTTGGTTCACAACCTGTAAGACTAGCTCGTCCTATAGAAATGGATGGACTTTTTGATGAACTTCGCGGAGCAGAGTTTTCAAGTGTTATAGGTCTTGTTATGTACTCTGCTTATGCATATACTCCTTATGAAATAGATGCAAACAAGCGAGTACGTCATAGAAATGAGACACCAACATCACAAGTAGATGTAACACTAACACCATCTTTAGAGATACCTACGGCTTCTGTTAGTTTAGATGAAGAAAAACCGAGTATGATATCCTTAGATAATAAAAAAGAGAAAAAGAGTGATGAAGCTGCTAGCTTGAGTAAATTTTGGAACTGGGCTACCCAGTTATTTTAAAGGAGTGAGATGATGGAACCATTTGTAGTAGAAGAGGCAAGTAACGTAACCGGTGCAAGAATTATAGCAGTTGGTGTTGGTGGCGGTGGTGGAAACATGATCGGTCATATGCTTAAAGAAGGTGTTACTGGTATTGAAATGATGCTAGTAAATACTGATGCACAAGTTCTGAGTGAAGACTCTGCAGCATCAAAGATTCAAATTGGTGCTAAACTTACTAAAGGTCTTGGTGCTGGAATGAAACCAGAAGTTGGTAAAGATTCTGCTTTAGAAAATTATGATGAAATTCGTGCTTCTTTAGAGGGTGCTGACATCGTGTTTATTTCTGCTGGACTTGGTGGTGGAACAGGAACAGGTGCTGCACCTATTGTTGCTAAAATCGCTAAAGAAGTTGGAGCACTTACTATCGCTGTTGTAACTAAACCTTTTACATTTGAAGGTAAAAAAAGACTTAAACTTGCTGAACAAGGTCTTGAAGAACTTAAAAAAGAATCTGACTCTATTGTTGTTATTCCTAATGACAAACTTCTATCTATCATCGATAGAAAGTTAGGACTCAAAGACAGTTTTAAAATTGTTGATGGTGTTTTAGCACAAGCGGTAAGTGGAACATCTGGTGTTATCCTTTCAAATGGAGATAATGACATCAATCTTGACTTCGCCGATTTACAAACTGTAATGAACCATAAAGGTATGGCTCTTATGGGTGTTGGTGAGCACGAAGGTGAAAACGCAGCATATGAAGCTATTAAAGCTGCTATTGAGTCTCCTTTACTTGATAACATGTCTATAAATGGAGCACTTGGTGTTTTAGTACACTTCAACATGCACCCCGACTTTCCTATCATGGAAATATATGACGCTATGAATGTTGTAAATGAAAGTGCTGATGATGAAGCTGATATAATTTTTGGAACATCAACAGATACTACACTCCCTGAAAACTATGTAAAGATTACAATAGTTGCAACAGGTTTTGAGAAAGAAGTAGAAACTACAAACAATCCAGAGTTTGTAAGTGAAACTCCTAGTATGCCTCGTGCAAAAGTTCGTCCTCGTTTAGTTGTTGGTGGTGACTTAAATGCAGACTACCTTGATATACCTGCATATATGAGACAACAACAAGACTAAAAAAGTGTCTACTGCATATGAACGACTCATGAAGGCCAAAACACTCCTTGGTCTGCGTGAAACATCTTCCCTAAAAGAAATCAAATACAAATATAAATTTTTAATGAAAAAATGGCACCCTGATAAACATAGTCAGGACCAAGATAAAGCTACTAAAATGAGTATGAAAATAAATGATGCTTATGAAATAATTTTAGACTACTGCAATAATTATGAGTACCCATTTGATGAAGATGCTATAAAAACTAGAACCTTTTCTCCATCAGAATGGTGGCATGATAAGTTTGGTGGACGTTAAAATAAGAATTATATGATATTATATTATAAATTATTATTTTATCATTAGGATTTCATCATGACACCTCGTTTAAATATTATAGTTACTCTATTATTTGCAATTACATTTTTTGGCTGCGGTGGAGAAAGCGATGATACAACTACCAATAACACACAAACAAGTACAATTCAAAAGTTAACAGTACCCAATGTAAATATCTTGCCAATTGGTGAGACACGAACTATTCAAGTAAGTTCGGCTTTAGACAACCCTACTTTTTCTCTTGAGAATGCACCCTCGTGGATAAGTATCAATTCAACAAGTGGCTTAATACAGTTCAACACACCACAAACCTTAAACCAAAGCTACTCTTTTAAAGTCCTCGCCTCAAACTCTAAAGAAACACTAACTAGCAGAACAATTTACGGAACTATAAAAGAGATAAATCAAGACTTGTATGTCAAATATACAGAGCCTACATTAAAAATAATCGAAGAAACTCCTGCGAGTATAAATACTGTTCGCTATGGCTCAACTCTATATGTACCAAATAAATTAAAACCACAAAGTGATGCTGAAAATACATGGGATGTGATAAATATTTATTATGAAAACTATGGTGGAAATATTGAGCTTGTCATAGTTGATGGAGATACTAAAGAGATAAAGCACGAGTATGTTGCTAAGGGTGCTTGGAATGGAATGACAAACCTAACATCTAAAGAAGGCAACCTTTATATGATTTCTGCATATAAAGGTAAGGTGCTAGTCAATGTGTATAATCCAAAAACAAATATAACAACTTACGATGTAGTGAAGTTTCCTGATGACTTTAAGTATACACCATGGCTAAGAACACGTATAGGCACAGATGGAACACTTTTTATTAAAGGAGGCTATAACAACCCTTCAAGTGAATTTAATGATAGCCCACGATATATAGAAATTGATACTGCGACAAATACTATTGTAAGTGATAATGGAAGGGGAGAACACATTGGTATGCCATCATATGCACTTAATTTTGGAGCAGATGATGAGTATCTTTATTTTGTTATTGGGGTTGAAGGTGCTAGACATAAAGCATATTCATACAAGAGAGAATCCCCTCACAATATTACATTATTAGCAGATGGTGCTGACTATACTGTTAACATTTCACAAACAGCTCACGGTGTTGTTTTAGGGCATGATGGTATTCATGAGTTTTTATATCAGGGGACTATTCATGCACCTGATGGTGAGAGTTGGCGTTGGACAACTCCTCCTTGGCCTTTTCCAGAAGGTACGACAGAAGATAAAATCCATGATTCTTTACGTATTAGACATAATGTAGTGGATGAGTACTTACCAAAAGAACCTCTTATCATAAAACAAAATTCTAATCCTAATGACTCAAAAGCGGAACTTTGGATACAACAACCAAACGAAGGCACTTATCAACAGTTTAGATTTTCAGTTAAATCATATAAGGCATATTTAAATGAAATTTTAAAATTACCTAATGGTAAGTTTTTAATCTCAAGTAATGCATATGGCCCATACATACTATATAACCCTACAACTAAAAAATACAATGAAATAGGTTCAATTGGACTTTCTGATTATAGTTTATTAAACTATACTAAAGATGATGGGACTAAAGTAGTGTATATGTCAGGCTATCCACGAGGTGTACTGTATGAATATGACTATAATAAACCTTGGACACAACAAAAGCATACATGGAAGCCAGGTGATCCAGAAATTGACCATAAAGAGCAGAGTTTAAACCCTAGATGGTGTGGTGCATTTGGCTTTACTGGTTCAGAAGTACATAAAGTTTTTAGTTCAACGATAGGTGCTGATGGATATGTCTATTTTGGAGGTCAAAACATCCGTAGTGATAATTCTGGTGGCCTCGGATGGTATAATCCTAATGGAAACTCTCAAAATACTAAAGATGATATGGGTGGAACATGGGAAGACTTTAGTAACTATGCTATTTCTGATATTAAAGCAATTATGGGTGGAAAATATCTTGCTATTTCAACTATTCCAGTTACTGACAGAAGACTAAATAAACCTCAAGCAGACAACGGAAGACTATTTTTATTTGATGTATTTACAAAAAAAGTAGTAAAATATTGGGATCCTGTTGCTGATATTAAAAGAAGTAGTGGTGATATTGTAGCTAGTGATGGGCCTTATGCAAGGTCTTGCAAAGAAAGGATATATCTACCGAATAAACATGTTAAATGGTGTAATAGACTATAGACTTGAACTTGAGAATTCAGAAATTTATACTTTTAGTGGGAATAGAACAGCTATGAATAAGCATGGCGAAATATTATTTTTTCTCCAAGATACTATTTCAAAACTTGACCCAATCAGTGGGAAAATAACCGTTCAAAACAAATATGTAAAAGAAGACAATAAACGTAGAGGTTATACAGGAGAACTAATAATCGATAAAAATGATGTCTATTTTATTTATTATCAAGTTCTTTACAAGGCATCAGATATTTAAGCAACACGAAGTAGCATAAGTCGTCTTACAAAAAGAACGATAAGTGCTACAGCTAAGACTTTAAAGTCTATCTCACTAGCGATATGAATTTGTTCAAAAGTATCACTCTGTGTCGCTTCTCTTCCCATGGCTTGCATTTCTAATATTCTTGGTGAATATACAGCACTAAACATCAAAGATGTTCCTGCAACAATGACAGCAGATGCAAGCGTGATAGCATCACGAAAACCACTTTTATAAGAGATAGCCTCATACAAAATAAGAAAAACGATGAAATATTTCACCCATAATGATACCGGCGTTATAATGGTCAATGAGTACTTCTGAGACAATTCTATCTGTATGAAAGATAACTGGTGCAACCAATGCACCTAAAACCATAACTCCTCCAAAAGAAGCAGCTAAGATAATCAAGTAAGTAAAGTCAAGATAAATGTTTTTTTTCATGTTTGTACCTTCAGTGTAAAGCCTCTATCAAAAGAACTATAGTCCTTGTAAAACTCTAAACTATCTATTTTTTTATTTTCTAAATATGTTCGTATCTTATCTTGTTGGTCATAACCCATCTCACAAGTAAAAAACTTAATCTTTTGTTTTAAGACTTCATCAAGAAGCTCTTTAATAATTTCATCCCCTACTTTACCACCAAAAAGAGCATTTTGTGGTTCATAGTCTAGGTTTGATTCTAATGCAACTCCATCTTCTATATAAGGAGGATTTGAAACTAGATAGTCTATATGCTCAGTTATTGGTTCAAGAAGTGAACCTAAACGCAGCTCTATTCTCTCCGATAGTCCAAACTTCTCTACATTTACTTTTGCTATGTCAAGAGCAGCTGACGAAATATCTACTGCGATAAACCTAGCGTTTAGAAAATGACGAGCTAATATAACCGAGATAATACCACTCCCTACTCCAACTTCTACAAATCTAAGAGCATTTTCTTTATCAGGAAAGTTCTTTATGACTTCATCTATCAGTAGTTCTGTTTCAGGTCTAGGGATGAGGGCACCCTCTTTTATAAAAAACTCTTCACTATAAAAACTGACCCTATTTGTTATGTATTCAAATGGCTCATTTTTTACTCGTCTATTTACCCAATCAAAAAGTTTTTGAGTATCTGCCACTTCTGTAGACTGATGTGTTATAAGCCATAGCTCATCTACGTTTAAATGAGCCATAAGAAGCAGTTGTGCCTCTCTTGATGCTCGAGGTATATGAGGATTTAAAAGCTCTGTTATCTCTTTTAATAACGCTTTTACTAAATATTTGCTTCGCATTTTCCCTCTAGTGAACTACTACTCGTGTCATTTATGTCAACACCAAGTTCTTTTAATCTCTCTAAAACTGGAGGATGTGTGTAATGGAAGAAGATGTACAGTGGATGTGAGAGTGGAAAACTTTTGTTCTCAGTCACTAACTTCTTGAGTGCATTTGCAAGTTCTATCGCTCCTGCTGGTCCACCGAGTTCACTTCCCATCTTATCTGCTGCATACTCATTATGGCGACTTACTATTCCCATGATGGGCATCATAACAAAACCTAAAACTGGCATAAAAAGCATAAGTAGGATCATCACAACATAAGGCTCAGTGCTTAAACCCATTTCTAAGTAAAGTGACTCAGGTAAGTTTCCAAAAACACCAAACATAACAAAAAGCATAGCACCCACAAGTCCTATGTTTTTATAGATATCTCCATGTGCAAAGTGGCCTAGTTCATGTCCTAAAACTGCAAGTAACTCTTTAGTTGTCAGTTTTTCTATAAGTGTGTCAAAAAGAACAACACGTTTCGCTTTTCCAAATCCACCGAAGTAAGCGTTTAGTCTTGCATCGCGTTTACTCGCATCGCTCACAAACACACCACTACTTACAAAACCTGTTTTATCCATAAGTTCTTTTATCTTGTCATCAAGTTCTTCATCTTTAAGAGGTGTCAGTTTATCAAAAAATGTCGCTCTAAACGCAGGGTAAAGCATGTTTATAAGGATTATCACTGCAAATATAAATACAAAACTCCAAACCCACCAAAGAGTAAAGTTTGAGATGATTAGAAAGATTCCATACACTACTAATGAGCCAAAAACAAGTGTCATAACAAAAGCGATGAGTGTATCTTTTATCCATAAACCTAGTCCAGACTTGTTAAAACCAAACTCTTTATCTATAACGAATTTTTCATAGTATCCAAAAGGTAAAGAGATAAGTGAGTTTATAACTACAAAACCCATCACGATAGCGATGTTAAGAACTGCTTCATTCTCAAACATCACATTTTCTTGAAGTGCTTTTACACCAAAACCTATCCAAGCGATAAACATAAGATAGTCAAAAAATGCACTCACTAAGTTCATCTTTTCTTTTCGAACTCCGTAGTTTCCAGCTTTTACAAAGTCCTCGGCATTGAGTAAAACTGCCTCTTTTCTTTTAGCTTGATTTATAAAACCAATTTGCATTACACTTGTATAGATTGTGATGAGTACATAGAGTGAATATTGGTGTAATAATATCATCTTATCTATTTATAAATTCTCTTAACAATCACTTAACACTCTTTTTGTATTATTGTTTTTATAATTAAAGGAAAAAAATGAAAAAACTACTTTTATCAAGCATTATTTTGGCGTCTACACTCTTTGGTGCGGATGGTTACGAAGTATATAAAAAGAACTGTATGGCATGTCATGCAGAGATGATGACAGCAGAGTATGCACTCTCACACCTAAACGAACTCGTTGCTCCACCTATGGTTGA
>FPHF01000118.1_pt1 | contig 14334 bp, 19 predicted proteins | sample 1057241 | NCBI WGS metagenome assembly FPHF01 (sample SAMEA4473298, study PRJEB15554) | hydrothermal vent metagenome | biome: marine basaltic hydrothermal vent biome; feature: marine hydrothermal vent; material: water | place: Pacific Ocean | collected 2011-06-14/2011-07-23 | depth 1709 m | reverse complement strand
CTTTGATATAGTGAAACAATTCTTTTAATCCAATTGAATTCATATTTCCAATAATCACAAATTGCTTATTGGCTTCCATAATCCATGGTAAGAATTCACGAAACAATGAAAATGGTGGATTAGTAATAATAATGTCTGCTTCATCCCTTAGTTTTTTTATCTCAGTACTTTTAAAATCTCCATTCCCTTCTAAATATTTCCATTCTAAGTCATCTAGGTCTACCTTGCCATCTTTCGTGATATCTTCTGTTAAAGTGTAGATTTTTCCATTTTCTTTGGTTTTAGTTTCATCATATTGTGGATCATTCATTTCAAATAATGTAGGATGATAATTTGAATCATAATTTTTACTATTGGATGCATAACTCGTACTAATAAGTTTTTTTAGACCAAATTTTTCAAATCTTGAAGCAAAAAATTTAGTAAAGTTACTCCACTCTGGATCATCACAAGGTAGTAATATTGTTTTACCTTTAAATACATCAGGATTATATTCCAAATATGCAGACATTTCTTTTTCTATATCTTGCCATTGTGTATAAAATTCATCATTTTTTTCTTTTTTTGCATTGGTTAAATTTGCATTTGCCATATCATTTCTACCTAATAATTATTTTCTTTTTTATAGTTATCGTAGTTTATCTTTTTTATACTTTCATCATCTTTTTCGAAGAGGTTTATGAGAAAACTTTATTGAAGCTACTTTTGCAATTTGAGTAATTATTTACCCATAAAACATATACAGTTTTTTTGGAAGACAACTCTTTATTCACTCCCATTATAGTGCTTATAACTTTAAATAACATTTTTAAAGGAACAAAAATATGTCCCTTTTAAACGGAGATTATTGTCAAATTTACTAGGTTTTATGCTGATTTGACCAGTTACGATGTTATTTAGAGGTTTTATGATTTTAATTCTTAAGAAAAAAGTATGCTTTTAAAAATATAATTGCCATTATTAGAGCACAAATGAGCATGATTTGTTATATATCCATTAAAAGCACATAAATGAGCTTATGTAGTAAAAATAGAAGGCAGCAAGTGCTATATAAGTTATGGTACTATACTTTCATATAAATACGAGGCTATGTTATGAAGTATAGATACATTGGTAAAACTGGATTACGAGTAAGTCCTATCTGTATGGGGACTATGACATTTGGTACACAAACACCAGATGAGAAAGTGGCGTTTGAGATAATGGATAAGGCTTATGATGCTGGTGTGAACTTCTATGACACTGCTGAGTTGTACCCTGTCCCTCCATCAGGAGAGTTAGCTGGTCTTACAGAAGAGATAGTAGGGAGATGGCTCAAAACTAAACCTCGTGATAGTATAATACTAGGGACTAAGGTTACTGGTGCTGCTAGTGGTTGGTTTGTACCACCTGTTCGTCATGGCTTTACTGCTATTGATAGTTTTCATATAGAAAGAGCAGTGGAAGGGAGTTTAAAAAGACTTGGTACTGACTACATAGACCTTTATCAAATGCACTGGCCAGATACTGTGGTACCAATAGAAGAGAGTATGAAAGCTTTTGATAGACTTGTTAAAAGTGGAAAAGTCCGTTATCTTGGTACTTCAAATGACACAGCCTATGGAACTACAAAAGCTTTGATGAGTAGTGAGGCTAAAGGCTATGCTAGGTTTGAGTCTATACAAAATAACTTCTCACTTTTAAACAGACGCTTTTTAGATGAGATGAAAGTGATGTGTGAAAAAGAACAGGTGTCTCTACTTCCTTACTCACCATTGGGTGGAGGAGTTTTAAGTGGAAAGTATAATCAAGCTAACAACACACAAGGTCGTTTTTCAGCATATATGAATTCTACTAACATACGTCAACGACAAATGGCAGATAGGTTTGTAAACGATAGAGCTCTTGCATCAGTACAAAAGTATCTTAAAATTGCACAAGATGCAGGACTACATCCTGTAACTATGGCTACCGCATGGTCAAAACAGTTCTCATTTGTTGCTTCTACTATCATTGGTGCTACAACTCCAGAGCAACTTGATGCAACTTTAGCGGCTATGGACTTAGAACTTAGTGATGAGGTTTTAAAAGCTTGTGATAAAGTACATCAAGATATACTTTATCCTATGGGGTAGAAGAAATACTCTAAACTATTTCTTCTCTTGTGTTAGTTTATAAACATAAGAAAAAACCTCTGCGATAGCCTCATCTTTTTTGATGGGGATGTCATGGAGTTTGGCTATTTTTATGATGTTAGCTGCAGTGAAACCTTCACCTTTGGCAGTTACTTTTGGAGCCTGACCTGACTCACTATCATACTTGAGTGCTACTGCTTTTTCTTTTTTTTCACTCATACTTTTACCTCAAATCCAGCGTTGAGGTCTTGATTAAACTCATTATAAGCACCACTAAGAGTTGGGCTATCATCTAAAAACCTGATGCTAACAGGCACTATACCTGCACCAAAGAGTTGCTGTTTGAGTGTGGCTATATTCTCTTGGAGTATTTGTTTTAACTCTTTACTTTGAGTATTTATGTTTATATTTAACTGATTTTTCTCAAACATACCTAAACGCAGCTTGAGTACTCCGTAGTCTTTTAGGTTTAACTCTATGTCTGTAAAAAACTTATCATCTTTAGCACTTTTTATAGTGATGTTTCCATCTTCTAAAGCATCCCAAGAGTAAGGGATATAAAGCGAAGTTGCATTGTCTAGTTGTGAGAGAAGTTGGTGGTAGTCTATCTGTAAAGTTAGTTTGTCTATCTGTTTTAAAAGTTCGACTTTATTTGGAGATGTTGAGTTTTTTACTTCTTCATATGATTTTAGTAAAACTGCTTTAAGATCATGAGAGAACAGCTCTTTTGCTGATGCCTGTGTTTGGAGTAGGTCTGGTTTATTTAAGAGGTTTATTTTATCAAAAAGACTTTTTGTCTCTTTTGAAAACAGTGTATCATTTGGCTGAAGAGTTTTATCAAGAGGAGAAGCTAGTCTTTGTGAGAACTGCTCTAAAAGGTTTTTTACATTTTTACTCAGTTGTGTTAAAGAACTCAAATCACTTTTAAGAGTTTTGAGTAAATCTGTGTTAGATACATTTTTAAACATCTCAGATGCAAGTAGCTCTTTGAGTTGTGTGTTGATACTTTGAACATTAGGAAGTTTCGTAGCATCTAAAATCTTTGAAAGCTCAGTTAGAGTAGATTTCAGAGTTACAAGAGGTGTTTGCAGGTTTTTAATTTTGTTTTCTAAAAAGAGTCCAGAGTTTTGTATTTTTGTTTTTAAACCCTCTTCACTAATATTTTTAATATTACTTAAAAAAGATGTAAGTTGTTTCTCTAATGGCAGAGGATTTTTCTCTTTTTGAAGTGTTTGGTATAAGTCTTTTATACTGCTACTAACACTACTGAGGTTTTTAAAAGTAGGGTTGTTTTTAAGCATACTAAGTAGTTTTTTATCACCACTCGAGTCTGAAGCACTCTGTTGTAAAAGTGTATCTACTATTGACTTTAAGTCCCTGCCTTTTGAGAGAGTTTCAAGCTCTTTTGGTGTTATTGATTTTAGTACTTCATTTAGTGCTTTATTTGTATTTGGAAGAATGATATTGAGTGTTTTTGAAGTATTAAAATTTATCATACTTTAGTATATCGTATTTTGGTATAATTGATTATGATTAAAAACTACCTTATAACTTCAAAACCCTCGTTTATACAACTTAAAAAGCATCTTCCTGCGTTTGCACTTTATCGAGATAAAGAAACATCCCAGTACTCGTTTCATGCGCAGAACTTTGTACAAATGTGTAAGTCCATACCAAACTTAAAAGCTTTTTTACATCAAGACTATAAACTCGCACATGCACTAAATGCGAGCGGTGTGCATCTAACATCTTTACAGTTTGATGAGATAAAAAATGCAAAAGATTTAGCTTTGGAAGTGATTATCTCTTGTCATACTAAAGAAGAGGTAGATAAAGCAGAAGAATTAGGTGCTGACTATGTGACATATAGTCCTATATTTGAGACACCTAATAAGGGAGAACCTAAGGGTGTAGAGGATTTAAAAGAACTTGTAGATTCTACCTCTCTCAAAGTTTTTGCACTTGGTGGCATAATAACTAAAGAACAAGTACTAGAAGTACAAGAGAGTGGGGCATATGGTTTTGCTTCTATTCGTTACTTTGGATAATTAGAGTAGTTTTCCTGCCATATAACCACTAGCAAAACTCCACTGTAAATTATAACCACCACATGGACCATCAAGATTCATAATCTCACCACAGAAGTAAAGGCCTCTGATAAGTTTACTCTGCATACTTTTTGGATCTATCTCTTTTAGACTAATTCCACCTCGTGTTATCATTGCTAAACGAAATCCATCATGTCCATTTACCGTGAGCGGTGTCCATGCAAGAAGTGAGATGATTTTTGCTCTCGCTTTTCCTGATTGTTTTGTTAGTGTTTTATCTATCTCACACTCTGCCATTTTACAAAGTTCTAAACTGAGTGCTTGTGGGAGTAAAGTGGATACAAGTTCTACAATAGTTGCATCAGAATTTTTTAAAGCTTGTTCTTTTAGATGTTTGCTTATCTCTTCTTCGTTTTTCCCTTTTGTGAGGTTAAGAAGAAGAGGCACTTCACCATATTTTTTAAGTAGAGGTGTTACTTCTCTTGCAAAGTCTAGAACAACAGGACCTCGTATACCGGTTTTAGTGAAAATCAAATCACCTTTAGCACGAAGTTTTTTATGCTTTTTAATGTCGACTCTAAGTTCGACTTTTGCAATAGTATCTGCTCTACACTCATTTACCCAAGATTCTTTTACCTTTAAAGGCATCATAGCAGGACTTAGTTCTGTTATCTTGTGTCCTATCTCTCCAGCTAAGTTATAACCATCACCCTCAGCACCAAGTACAGGATACCCAAGTCCTCCAGTTGCAACTATTACATTTGAAGCATAGTACATATCTGTCTGTGTTTTTACACCATCTATATGCTGTCCTATAAGGAGTAATCTTTCTACTCTTTGGTTAGTGAGTATTTTTATGCCAACTCTATTCATCTCATCTTGGAGTCCAGCTATGATAGTACTAGAGGAGTGGGAAGTTGGAAAGATACGAAAACCATCAGGGGCATGTGTCTGGACTCCTATCTCATCCATAAACTTTACAAGTTCTTTGTTGTCAAAGTCTGCTAGTGCATCTTGCATAAAACGACCATCACGACCAAATCGTGCCATAAAGTCTTCGTTTGAAAGTGTATTTGTAAGGTTACAGCGCCCACCACCGGTAGCTTTGAGTTTAGAAGATATCTTTTGGAGTTTCTCTAAAAGTAAAACATTCTTTCCCCCACGAGCAGCAACTATTGCCGCAATAATTCCTGCAGCACCACTACCAATAACGATAAGGTCATATTTTTCTTCATTCATAAGTTTATTTTACTATAATTTCTATAATGAAAACATATGATAATTATAGAGAGAAGTGTTATGAGTGTTTTAGACCCAAAAGTTCATGCATGTGTGAGCACTTTGAGCATATACAAACTCGTACTAAATTTGTCATTCTTATGCACCCAAAAGAATTCAAAAAAGTAAAAAACAATACAGGTCGATTTACACATAAAAGCCTTAATAACTCAGAGTTGTTTATAGGTATAGATTTTTCAGACCATAAACGCATAAATGAGATAATAGACTCACACGATTCTTACATACTTTTCCCCTCCCCAAACGCAGTTAACCTTACAGATGAAAAACCAATTCTCAGTTCTAAACCATTAGCAATATTTTTAATAGACTCAACATGGGCTTGCAGTAGAAAAATGTTTACTTTAAGTCGTAATCTAAATACCTTAAAACATATGAGTTTTATAACGAAGAAGACATCAGCTTATGAGATAAAAGAACAACCACATGAAAACTACTTATCTACAATAGAGTCGACATTAGTTGTTTTAGAACTTTTAAAAAAGCATGATATAGAAACTATAAAAGAAGAAGAACTAAGTGGCTTTTTAAACCCATTTTTGAAGATGGTAGAGTATCAAAAAGATTTAATTGAAAACTCTAAGACTCATAATGTGCGTTTTATAAAAGGAAGAAAAACCGAGTATTAAATACTCTCCTTTATTTCTTGTGTCTATCTCATTCCTTAGTACTTCATTTGTTCCACCAAAATCTCTTGACATGATAAGACCATGTCTATCTTTATCTTCTGTAATGGTCGTTTTTTAGCATTTATAACTGCTTAATTCGAACCTTATTAGCTACCACCTTATACAGTTGCACTGTGTGAATGTTTGACAGGAACTAAAGAAATGATAGAAGAAGCGGATCACTACTATCAATAATAAAACTTCAAATCTTTTGAGACAAGGGTGAAAGAAACCACCTGTTAGACTTTGTATATAGTCAAGTTTAGTCTGAGTTCTCGTATATTTGAGTGATGTACAAAAGTAAGCTATAAGATTTAAAGGATACAATGACTCTTATGAAAATATATTTAATAATATTCACCCTACTTTTATCTTTGTTTGGATGTGGCGATAAGTATCCAGTACCAAAGTTAGAAGAAAAAAAAGTCTTAAGTTCAAGTACAAAAAAGAGTAATACTCAAAGTGCAGTACATGAAAGATCAACTTTTTATAAAGAAAATACCACAGAAGAAAATGAAACAACTCGTGTCTTTATAAACTGCTTTACAACGGGAAGTATTCATATACATAAAAGTTGTAAGAACAAAATAGATATGTTTTTAAAATCAATATCGCTTAAAAATAAAAGAAATATTATTATAGAAGTACACACTGACAAGGGTGGTTCACAGAAAAATAATCTTGGTATATCTAAAAAAAGAGCTAAAAATATTGCGAGTTCACTCTACTTTAAAGAGTACAAAAACTCTGAAGTGTATTATAAAGGTTTTGGAAAATCAAAACTTATATATGATATTCAAAGTAAAAAAGCAGATATTGAGAATAGAAGAGTTGTTGTAAAACTTCGTTCTAAAAACTTTAAGTTAAATACTAAAGAGTATACACTTTTTGTTAAAGTGAAAAAACTAAAAAGAAAAGTTAAAAAACAGCCAAGTAAAAAACAGCCAAGTAAAAAGCTGAAAAAAGAAAAGCTAGATATCCTTTCCTAAAAAAGTTTACAATAAGTTGTGTGGATGATAAACCATTAAAAGTAAAACATCAGGCTATTAGTAAGTCAAAAAAGAGTGATTTTATGTCTAACTTTTATAATAGAAAAATAAGTACTTCATTTGGGGATAAAAAGCTTGATGTATATCCTATCTATATTTATGAAAATGGTAAACAACCCATAAGTAATCCAACTCTTTTACTCCAGAATAAGAAAAAAAAACTGCGTTTTCAAACAACTGTAAATACTTATAGAGGAACAAAAGGGATTTTATATAGAATATTTGTTAATGGAAAAAAGGAAGTGTCATGTGTAGACCTTGTTATCTCTTATGAAGAGGACAAGCTTTCTTATGGACGAATATATATGAAAAATAAAAAAGAGCTTGTACTAAAACCTTAAGTCTTAAAAGATTTTATTTGTTAAACATAATAGAGCCAAGACGAACCATGTTAGATCCACACTCAATAGCCATCTCAAAATCACCACTCATACCCATAGAACAGATAGTTGCGTTTGGTAGCTCTTTATAGATACTGTACGTTGTATTAAAACTATCTTTAATAACTTTCGTATCATCTGAATGAGCACCGATACTCATAACACCTTTGAGGTTTATGTTAGGACATTTTTCAATGATAGTCATATAAGACTCTTTTGCATCTTGGGGCATAAAACCAAATTTAGACTCTTCTTTAGCTGAATTTATCTGGATTAAACAATCAAGAGTCATATCTTTAGCTTCTAACTTTTTTTGAAGTTCCTCTGCTAAGTCTAAGGAGTCTAGTGCTTGAAAAAGAGTAGGGTCTATGTCTAAAAGGTTATTTATTTTATTTTTTTGAAGGTTACCTATAAAGTGCCACTCTAATGGTAATTCATCAAGCTCTATAGCTTTAGCTTTTAAGTCTTGTACTTTATTTTCACCAAAAGCACGTTGGCCAATGCTGTAAAGAGTAGAGATATCATCGGACGTAGAGTATTTACTTACAGCTACTATCTTTACTATGTGGTGACCACTTACTCTTAAACGTGCAGTCTCTACACGACGGATTACAGTGTCTATATATAATTTATGTTCAATATTTGTCATTTTTTATCCTACTAATCTATTTATGTCGTTAAAAAGTCCTAGTCCCATAAGACCAAAAAGAAGTACCCATCCAGCTATAGTAAACTTTATCATAACTGCTTCACTCGCTTCTCTTCTAAATATAAGCTCATACAAGTTAAACATGATGTGACCACCATCAAGAGCAGGAATAGGGAGTAGATTAAGTACTCCTAGGTTTACACTGATGAGTGCTGCGAACAACAGAACACTCATCCAACCAGCATCAGTTGCATCAGATGTGAGTTTTACAATAGAGATAACACCACCTAATTCTTTTGCAGGAACATCGCCCATTATAAGTTTTTGTACACCGGTAAATATCATAGTACTAGCAAATACAGTCTGCTGAGTAGCATAAGAGAGAGTCTCTCTTAGACTAAGCTCAAGAGGATGTGTCACACCTGCTGAACCTATACCTATCATCTTTTTTTGTATAGTCTCACCAAAGAGGTTTGTTGTCTCACTGAGTTTTGGAGTAAGTTCTTTATACTCTTTAAATCCAGCTCTTAGTATTTCTAGGTTCAGTGTGCCCTCTGAGACTTCGATGATGTCTGCCATCTCTTTCCATGTTGTGATACTAACACCATTGATTGCACGGACAGTATCGTTTGTATCTAGTCCAGCATGAAATGCAGGAGAGTCTTTTAGAATGTTTCCGATAACAGGAGAGAGTATTTGAGGACTTCCTAGTGCTATAGCAAAGTACAAAACAAAAGCTAAAATAAAGTTAAATGCAGGACCTGCTAAAAGAATAAATATCTTTTGTATAGGTGTTTTTACATTATAACTATTTTCATCATAACTTTTTTTACTAGGGTCACTATCGTCTTGACCTTTCATACGTACATATCCACCTAAAGGAATGGCTGCGATAGTCCACTCAGTATCCCATTTTCTAAAACTGAAAAGCTTTTTACCAAAACCTATACTAAAAACTTCGACACAAACACCCATCATACGAGCTGCAATATAATGCCCAAGTTCATGAAAAAATATAAGTCCGCTCAGAACTAAAAGTGATACAAGAATTCCCATTATGACTCATCCTTTAAAAGTGCTTTTTTAAAGCCCCATAAGTACTCTAAACCTGAGTACAGTGTTAAAAATACAGCAAACCATAAAAGAGCATCACCAAAAGGCCAACGCATAAGTAAAAAACCTATGGCTATCATCTGTGCAACTGTCTTTACTTTTCCAGCCCATGATGCTTTTACACTTAAACCTTCGCTCACAGCAACAGTACGTATACCAGTTATAAAAAGTTCACGAACGATGATGATATATACAGCCCAAGCAGAAGCTTCACCCACCATCATAAGACCAAGAAACGCAGCTAAAGTGAGCATTTTATCCGCGAGAGGGTCCAAAATGGCTCCAAGCATAGTAATTTGATTCCATTGTCTTGCAATAAACCCGTCAAAAAAGTCAGTTGCAGAGGCTAAAACAAAAAGAAGTGAAGCAAAGTAGTAGTTCCAAGTTATGTCAAAACCGTTGTTTGTAAAGAGTTCTGGAGTTAAAATAATCCAGAACATTAATGGAGCAAGGAGTATACGAAGAGATGCAAGAGCATTAGGTAGGTTTAACAAGGAAATCCTTAAATTTATAAAGTCTATTATTAGTGGTATTTTAGCGTTATAAAGTTAAGAAAAAATCACTTAGTTAATAATTATTGAAGAAACTTTTTAGAGTCTACATCTTCGAGTATTATAATAGCACTCTCATCAAGTGATTTTGCAAGGTCTTTTGTTTTTGAGACGATAGCAAGTGAACTCTGATTATTTTCATTCATTGCATCGATAATTACATTAAACTTTTCTATTTTTCCTGCTTGAATCTCTAAATCTCCAATAATGATAGAGATAGACTGAACTAAGGTATTGATACTTATATTTATCTCTGAAAGTGATTTTTGAGTACGTTCTGCAAGTTTACGTACTTCATCTGCTACAACTGCAAAACCTCTACCATGCTCACCAGCACGAGCAGCTTCTATAGCTGCGTTTAATGCAAGAAGATTTGTCTGTTCTGCAATATCAGCAATAATTGTAACTACATTTTTAATATCTTCAGACTGACTACCCACTTCGGATGCTTGCTCAACCATAGCATTTATACTAGAAGTTATCTCGCCCGTAGCATCAGATGTCGTTTGTGTATTTTGTGATTGTGAGTCAGACACTATTATAAGTTCTTGAACATACTTATTTAAAGAGTCTGACTTGGCTCTTAAATCATGAGCATCGTTAGAATTTTTTACTAACATTTTAGAGATATCTTCTCCAAGTTGGTAAATCATATCATCTAACATAGAGTTACAGTCAGAACAACCTGCTGTAAAGTCCATATTTGTATAAGCTGTTAAACTTTTCTCTATAGAGTTCATGTCTTTTCCAACTGAAGCTTCTAAACTATGTATCATGGCATTAAAATCTTCTTTGAGTTGTATGAGTAGAGGGTTATTTGTCTGTGATTCAACTCTTCTACTGATGTCCCCTTTAGATATAGATGCACTTACAGAAGCGATATCAGCTAATAGTTCTGAGTCTTCAGTGAGATGATTTTTTAATGTAGTGATATTTTTATTTACAATTTGAGAAATTTTTGCTATTTCATCATTTCCACTTATTTCTATTAAAGTTCCTTCTTCTAGCCCTTTTGATAAATTTTGTAGTTTTTTGATTATATATTTATGTATGATAAAAAAAAGCATGAGAAGTGCAATAAACTCAAACAGTATTATCCAAACTATAGCATTTGAAGTAAAAATGAGTAAAATGAAATTAACGATAAAGAGTGCAGTAAGAGGGAGAAAAATTTTTATTTTAATTGAGAGGTTATTATACATATAAAAAGCCTTTTCTTAGTTTCCCTTAGTCTATCTAAGGAAGAATAAGAGGTGACTTAAGTTATATGTAAAGCTGAGTTAAAGTGTAAGAGTACTAACCCAGATACCATGGATATTACATCCAGCGTTAGCTGTGATGAATGAAGCACCATCAAGTTTTACTCTAAATGCAGCTGCACCACGAGAGATTTCAGCCATAAGTATTGTTTTACCAACAAGTTTTTTATCAACATATAAAGAGATAAAGTCAATCCAGTGACCATTTACACTAGGATGGATAATACCAGCTTGTCCAACTGTGATTTGGTCTGTACTGCATGAATTTTTGCTAGGACATGCCTGAGCAGTCACTGCCATACCAAGTGTCGCTAATGCTGTAAGTTTAATCGCTTCTCTTCTTTTCATGATGTTTTCCTTTATTTAATTGGGGTTATTCTAGCATTTTAAGATTAATAAGTTTTATTTTTAAAGTAATTAGAGAATTATTATTGTTCAAACATCTTAACAAGCATTTTTGAAATTTCTTTTGATGTCACTTTATCAACATCACCAAGTTTCTTAACTAGTCTTGTTTTATCAACTGTTCTAATTTGATCAAGCAGTACAAAACCATCTTTGCTTTGGAACTTTATTTTTGGTCTAAATATAAAGGCAAAACCCTTAGATGTCATAGGAGCAACAATAACTGTTTTTAAAATATTCATCTCATTTGGTGAAATTACTATACATGGCCGAGTTTTTTGAACTTCAGAACCAACAGTTGGATTTAACTTAACAAGGTAAATTTCATATCTTTTTATATCTACTACCATTCATACTCTTCTAAATCATTATCATTAAGTAAATCTTCTAAAAAACCTTCATCCTCAAGACCTTGATTTTTAGAGACTATGTGCTCAATATTTGCACTCCAAGTCTCTCTACCTGTATTGTTAAGTGGTTTTATTAATAAGCCATTTTCTAAAACTTCTAACTCTAAACTAACATTTTCAAGGTGTGCTTGTTGAATTAAAGGCTTAGGGATTCTAATACCTTGTGAATTTCCAATTTTTATGAGCATTGTCATAATTGACTCCTTTATGTAATTATAATGTAATTACATAAAGGAGTCAATTGTGGATTTGATTTTTTATATATCAAAATTTTTTTTAAGAAATTTTATTTCATCTTTTGTCTTAATTGAAATTTTTATACTTTCTTTTTGGTATCTAACTATTACAACATGATTATTGTGGATTCTAACATGTGATTCAATCCATTTTTTGTCTAATTCTCTTAATCTATTTAATTGTTCATGTGAGTAAGTTCGTTCTTCAAAATCAGTGGATTTATTAACTATGAAAGTTCCCCATTTACCTATATGTAATCTTCTTTCTAGTTTATAGGGACTATATTTTAGTATTTCTTTGTAAATTCTATTATCTTCAATTTGAGGTACTGTAAGTGTAGAAAGAGTTAAGTAAAAAAGGAAAGCAAATAAAAAACTTAAAAATAATCCTAGTTTACTTGAAATTATATTATTAGCTACTGAAAAGAAGTAGCACCATCTATTACTATAACTTGACCAGTTAACCATGAAGCAGCATCTGAACAAAGGAACGAGCAAGCTCCAGTTAAGTCGGTTGCATCACCCATACGTGAAAGTGGAGAGCGGCTAACAACTTCTGCTTTTACCTCTTCATAATTTGGGAAAGCTTTCAGTGCATCAGTGTCGATTGGTCCACCAGACACTGCGTTTACACGTATGCCTTTTTCACCAAGTTCAGCGGCTGCATACTTAACCATAGTCTCAACTGCAGCTTTATTCGTTGCATGACCTGAGTAGTTTGGAGTGTAAACAAGGTTACCAGTAGAACTCATAGAGATGATAGAACCACCACCTGTTTTTTCCATACGTTTTGCTGCTTCTTGAGCACCAACAACAAAAGCTTCAACAGTTGCAGTATAGATATTACCAAGACCTTTTGGTTTAAGACGCATAAATGGAGCAAAACCACCAACAACAGCGCGACCAGAGATAATAGCATTTGAAATAAAGTAATCAAGTCTATCAAAGTCTTCATCAAACTCTTTATACACATCTTTGTAAGTTAATGGCTCTAAGATATTAAGCTTGTAAGCTCTTGCTTTAATACCATGTTTAGACTCTACATCTGCGATAATTTCTTTAGCTATCTCTTCGTTTGAAGCATAAGTAAATGCAACATCACACCCTTTGGATGCAAATTCATAAACCATTGCTTTACCGATACCACGAGTACCACCACTTATAAATAAAACTTTACCTTTAAAATCTTGCATTTACTATAGTCCTTTAATGTCGTAATTTTTCATTACTTCTTCGATTTTTTTCATATTTTCTAGACTTGGAGCCAAAAGAGGAAGTCTATACTCTAAAGTCTCAGTTAAACCAGCGATATACATAGCTGCTTTTACAGGTATAGGATTCGCTTCACAAAACATTACTGAGTTAAGTGGATAAAGCTTATCGTTTATAGCTTTTGCACCTGCAAAGTCTCCAGCTAATGCTAAACGCACTAGTTCTGATTTTAAATCAGGCATAAGGTTCGCAGTCACAGAAGTGATACCTGCTCCACCATTTGCAAGGATAGGATAATCAATAGCATCATCACCTGAAAATACTTTAAGATCAGGACGACGAGAAAGAAGTTCAACAGTTCTCTCTAAAGAACCAGTAGCTTCTTTGATACCGTAGATGTTAGCCACATCATCAAAAAGTCTGATAGTTGTATCCGCAGATATATCTACACCTGTACGTCCTGGTACATTGTAAAGCATAAAAGGCAGTTGAGAAACTGACTCTGCTATAGCTTTATAGTGTTGGTATAAACCCTCTTGAGAAGGTTTGTTATAATAAGGCGAAACTGAAAATATTGCATCAACACCAGCACTTTGTGCATGTTTTGCTATCTCTATAGCTTCATGAGTTGCGTTTGAACCAGCACCTGCAAGAACTTTAGTGCTCGTACCTTTACAAACTTCTACTGCAATCTCTATACAGCGTTTATGCTCATCATGAGTAAGTGTAGCACTCTCTCCTGTCGTTCCAACAGGACAAACTGCGTTTATGCCATTGTTTATTTGACGTTTAATAAGAGCTGCAAAACTCTGCTCATCTAGTTTACCATTTTTGAATGGTGTAATCAGTGCGGTTGAAGAACCTGTAACTAAATCCATATATAGCCTTTATACTTTATAAATAATTATGGGATTATACCAAAATAAATGTAATGCTGATTA
>FPHF01000089.1_pt2 | contig 14729 bp, 18 predicted proteins | sample 1057241 | NCBI WGS metagenome assembly FPHF01 (sample SAMEA4473298, study PRJEB15554) | hydrothermal vent metagenome | biome: marine basaltic hydrothermal vent biome; feature: marine hydrothermal vent; material: water | place: Pacific Ocean | collected 2011-06-14/2011-07-23 | depth 1709 m | reverse complement strand
GCACACTTACCGGGAATGATAGCATCTGAAACTGCACTTCCTGTTATCGGTGTACCTGTTAGAAGTTCATCTTTAGATGGTATGGATTCACTTCTCTCTATCGTACAGATGCCTGGTGGTGTTCCTGTTGCAACTGTCGCTATAAATGGTGCAAAAAATGCAGGTATTTTAGCCGCTCAAATCATCGGTACACAAAATAATTCTCTCAGAGAAAAGATTACAGCATATAAACTAAATATGAAAGCTGAAGTAGAAAAAAAGTCCAAAAAGCTAAGCGCAATGGGTTACAAAAAATACTTAGAACAAATGCCTAAAAAATAATTCTATGAAAAAAATAATATCTGACATACATAACGGTATACAAAATAGTAGAAAAACAATAGAATTTCTCACTCAAAATAGTAAATGGACTTGGGTTGGAGACTATCCTATCGCAGTTGTAAATGAAATAAATAGAATCGAAGATGAAAAGAGTCTCAAAAAATTACAAGAGATAAACTTCTTTGATGAAGAAGGGTTTTCTAAACACTCTTATACAACAGATGAGATAAAGTACTTAAAGAAAAATGTACCTTCTGCTATTAAAACAGCTTACTGTCTCTGTCTTAAAAAGCAACGCAGTGAGGACTATAACTTTAAAGAGAAGTTCACACATGACCGTTGGAAAAAAGTCACAGATGAGGATAATTTTGACGCACTTGTTGAGTTTTCAAAATTTACAACAGATGATGATAGTAAAACCATAGAAACAGCTCTTCGTGACATAATGAGAAGTTCAAAAGAGATACCTTCACTCAAATGTATCGGTTTTGTATGGATAGTAACACTTCCAAAAACTACAAATATAGTCGATATATTAGAACACTACTTTGGTGATGACCACATATTTGTAGAGGCAGGACGAAAGATTACTTACATCGCATGGGGTGATACACTTGCAAACATTAACATGAGATACTTCGTAAACACTCCTTCGTAAACTTCACACTTTCTTTACGCTCCAAGTGTATAATTTTTCATATAAAACCCTAAAGGATATAATATGAAATTATACACACAGATTTCCACTATGTTATTTACACTCTCGTTAGTGTCTGTAAATATCTATGCCAAGAACGAAGCTGGACAAAACCATGACTACAGAACCTTTCACATAAATAAAAATGTTGAATACGGGAATATTAATGACTCTTACAATTCTGACCTAACAATATATGTTGCTGGTAACCAGTTTATGGCTATGGAAGAGTTAATAAAAGACTTTCAAAGTAAAAACCCAGATATACAAAAGATATACCTAGAGACTATTCCACCTGGACAGATTTTAAAGGGACAGATTTTAAAACAAGGTACTATTAACGGAATAAAAACTGCACAAAATCCTGATCTATTTGCTAGTGTTAATCTGGGACACCTTAAAAAACTTAAAGCTAAAAATATTATGGATGACTATATGATTTATACACATAATAAGTTAGAATTAATGGTTGCAAAAGGCAATCCAAAAAATATCAAAGGTCCCCAGGACTTAGCGAACAAGTCTTTAGTAAAGTCTCTTCCAAATCCTTTAACAGAAGGTATTTTTAAATTTTATGGTTCGGCAATGCTTAAGAAACTCGGTATTTATGAAGAAGTTACAGCGAATAAACAATGTAAAGGCTGTTGGGCAATTCTAGGTGAAACATTTTTCACAAAAAGACACCATAGAGAAACTCCATATCTCATAGAAAATGGAAAAGCAGATCTTGGAATTGTATGGGCTAGAACAGGTAAGCATGCTTACAATGCTTCTAGATACCTAGCTTACTTAACAAGTGATGATGCACAAAATATTTATGCTAGTTATGGCTTTACTAAAGCTACAGATAAAGATTTGACTCTAAAAGCGATTCCTCAAACGACTCGTTAATACTCATTAAATCTACATTTTGATATAATCACTACCATTAATATAAACAATAGGAATTTTAGTGATTACATTAAAAGAAGCACTTACACTTAGTAAAGACGAACTTAACAAATTTAAAGATGATTTAAAAGCTAAAATAGAAGCTAATCCTGAACTAAATGCATACATTGATGTGAAAAATGTTGGCGAAGGTGTACCTATTGCCATTAAAGACAACATTCAAGTTCAAGGCTGGTCTGTAACTGCTGCTTCAAATATCCTTCAAGGTTATATCGCTCCATATAATGCAACTGTTATAAATAAACTTACAGATGCTGGACTTTCTCCTTTTGGTCGCGTTAATATGGATGAGTTTGCTATGGGTTCTACTACTGAGTCTAGCTTTTATGGTAAAACACTTAATCCAGTAAATCCTGAGTATGTTCCTGGTGGAAGTTCTGGTGGATCTGCTGCAGCTGTAGGTGCTGGACTTGCTATTGCCGCACTTGGTAGTGATACTGGTGGCTCTATCCGTCAACCGGCAGCTTATTGTGGAATAGTAGGGATGAAACCTACTTATGGCCGTGTCTCTCGTTATGGTTTAGGAGCATATGCTTCAAGCCTTGATCAAATTGGCCCACTAACACAAAATGTTGAAGATGCTGCAATTTTGTATGATATCATTAGTGGTTCATGTGAAAAAGACTCTACAAATGCGCAAAAGGATGATAAAGTTACTCCATCTCTAAACGCAGATAGAAAACTCCGTATCGCTGTTTTACCAAAGTACTTAGAGAGTGCAAACCAAGATATAAAAGATGCCTATGCAAAAGCGATAGAAGCACTAAAAGCACAAGGTCATACTATAGTAGAACACGAGATGAAAGACTCTAAGTTTGATATCTCAGCATATTATATAACTGCGACTGCTGAAGCAACTACAAACCTTGCTCGTTATGATGGTATCCGTTATGGTAACCGTGTTACTGGTAAAAACTTAGAAGAGACTTTCATTAACACTCGTAGTAATGGTTTTGGTGATGAAGTCAAACGCCGCATCATGCTTGGTAACTTTGTACTCTCAAGTGGATACTACGAAGCTTATTATGTAAAAGCACAAAAAGCACGTCATATCATTAAAGACAATTATGCAAAAATCTTTGAAGATGTGGACTTGATACTTTCACCTGTTGCACCAACTGTTGCACCAAAGTTTGGTGAGCTTGCAACTCCTATGGATATGTACCTTAGCGATATTTACACAATTAGTGTAAACCTTGCTGGTCTTCCAGGTCTTTCACTTCCTGTGATGAAAAATGCAGATGGTATGCCAGTTGGTTTACAACTAATTGCTTCGGCTTATGATGAGCAGACACTTTTTGATGGTTCACTCTCACTTGAACGCGAGTTAAACTACCAAGCTTAATGCTTTACACACTCATACTCACTATCCATATATTTTCCGTATTTATTTACGGAGGATTTCTTTTTGTAGATATTCTTTTTCTCTCAAAAATGAAACAAAGTCTGAGTGAAGAAGAACATAAAAAAGCTCGTGAAGCTATTATGATTCATGTACGTAAAGTTGTACCCTATTCTCTTATGGTTGCTGTGGCTAGTGGGCTCTACCTTTTCACTCAAGTTTTTGGTGCGATTAGTGATCATGGTATCAGCTATTTTCAAATTGTTTTGAGTATCAAAGCATTTTTGGGTTTATGGTTAGGTTTTCGTGGAATTAACCAAAAGTTTTTTGGAATTCAACCTTGGATATTTAAAGCACATCTCTTTCCATTTGCACTCGTAACCATCATAATTTTACTTTCTCAGATAATGTATTTATAATTTGTTTATACTAAGTATATATTATCTTTTTTAATGTAGAATTGTTCGAATAAAGGATTTTAAAATGAAAAAACCACTTCTCATCTTCGCACTGCTCTTTACAGCACTTTATGTGCAAGCAGCTTCTCTTCGAATCGAAGCATCTACTTTTAACAAAGAAAAATTGAACTATACACTTTTAGATACAAGAGCAAAAGATGTATATAATAAAGGGCACATCATAGGTGCACTTAACTTTCCAATAGGTCTTACATATGCAAATATGCAGCTTAATGGTAAACTTACAGATCCCTTTACAATGCAAAAAATCGTACAAAATCTAGGTTTAAATGCAGATGATAAGTTAGTTATCTATGATAATGGATCATTCTTTGACGCGGCTAGACTTTTTTGGGCACTAGAAGTATATGGTTTTAAAGATGTAAAGCTTTTAAACGCAGGATATAAACAGTGGTCAAACAAGAAGTTTGAGACTTCAATACAAACACCAACTGTAAGTAAAAGTGATTATGTAACTATCATTAATAACAACAGACTTGCTACAAAATTTACTACACAGATAGCAACAAGAAATCCAAATCAAATTATCATCGATGCACGTCCGGATAAAGCCTATGAAGGCCATATTTCATCTGCTAAACGCAAAGGGCATATTCCAAAAGCTCTAAATATTCCTGCAAGTCATAACATAGACACTGACAATAAAGGTACAACACTTAAAGACCTATCTCAACTAAAAGACCTTTATAAAGGTATAGATAAAAAGAAAAAAATTATCCTTTACTGTGCTATAGGTAAAATCTCAGCTACAAACTACTTTGCTCTACGTGAGCTTGGTTATAATGTTTCTAACTATGATGCTTCATGGAGAGAGTGGGGAAATGATCTTAGACTTCCTGTAATTAACCTTCAAGAAACTAAATAAAGGAACCAAAATGTGGAATAGACTTGGTATAAAATGGCAACTAATTTTGATAATGACCTTAGTTGTCACCCTAGTCGAACTCACTACCCTTTTTAGTGTTTTAAATATTCAGTCTACTCAGAGTAAAGAGACAGCTGTCTCACAAGTTGAAGCAGTAACAAAATCTTTAAATAATGACTTTTTAAAAGTAATACTTAATCCTACTACAGATGCCTTTGCAGATATAAGTAATAGACTTGAAGCATTTAGTAATGTAACTGGTATTATACTTGTAAATGACCGTAATGAAACTGTATATATGCACGGTATGGTTAAAAATATTAAAATACACAAAGAACAAGTAGTACAAAATCTTTCGCTCTTTACTCAAAACAGTCTATTTATTAAAAAAGAACTTATCATGGATGGTTATTCTTATGGATATACACTTGTTGATATAGATCTTTCAAATCATAAACACACACAAGAAGAGATAGCTTGGAGTATAATTGCTATTTTTCCTTTTGCCCTTCTTTTAGGTCTCGTTGTAAGCTTTTTCCTTGGAGCCAACTATACAAAACCTTTTACACAACTTCTAAACGCAATGAAAAAGAGTGATCCAACTCATGAGAAGATTACATTAGTCCAGACGAATGCAAAAAACGAGATAAAAGAGCTCTTTAGTGGTTATAACAACCTTATGCAACAAGTTTTGGACTCCAGTAAAGAGTTACATTTTCAAGCAGAACATGACCAACTTACAAGTATAAAAAACCGTTATTATATAGAAGAACAGATTAAAGCAGTACTCAAAGATGAATCAGAACTTACATACAACCTTTTATATCTCAACCTTGATCAGTTTAAACTTATAAATGATTCTGCCGGTTACCAAGCAGGAGATGAACTCCTTAAAATGATAGCAAGTGACTATGCAAATATACTACCTGAAGCTTCTATCTTCTCCAGAGTTGATGGAGATGCTTTTATGGTTCTACTTAAAGACTCGGACAAGAAAGATGGTTTAGATATCTTAGAGAAAAGTCTAGAGAAACTACATGACTTTCGTTTTACATCCGAAAATGAATCATACAGTGTTTCGGCCAGTATTGGACTTATACACTTCAAGTCATTTGAGTATACATTTAAGGAGTTGATAAAAGCAGTCAATTCAGCACTTTATAGTGCAAAAGTACAAGGACGCAATAAGGGTTATGTTTATAATCCGGATGATGATATCACAGAGCGATTTGATACCGAACTTAAAACTGCTACATTTATCAAAGAAGCACTTGTATCAGGCCCTTCACGATTTGAACTTTTTGCTCAAGACATAGTGCCATTGCAGTATGAAACAGATATGTACTCATATGAAATTCTAATTAGAATGTGGGATAAAGACAACAACTTTATCCCACCAGATAACTTTTTACCTACAGCACAGCGTTATCAACAGATGCATGAAATAGATATATGGGTTTTATGGACTTACTTAGAGACAGTTACTCAGAATCCAGAGCATATAGAAATGCTTCACTCAGCACATATTAACCTTGCGGGTTCATCTCTAACAAACCCTGATTTTCAAGCAAAAGTAAAAGAGGCAGTAACTCACTTTAATTTCCCATGGCACAAGCTAGAACTAGAAGTTACAGAGACATCTGCTGTTGGTAACTTTGCAAAAGCAAACGAGTTTATTCTATGGCTTAAAAATATTGGAATTGGTCTTGCACTTGATGACTTTGGAACAGGTATGGCATCATTTGAGTACCTTAAGTCTATGCCTTTTGATGTAGTAAAAATAGATGGTAGTTTTGTAAAAGATATGCATACTGACCCAACTGATAGAGCTGTTATAAAATATATCCAAGAAATAGCACAACTTAATAACCAAGAGACTGTTGCTGAGTATGTTGAGACTCAAGAAGATGTTGATGCTCTTCGAGAAATAGGTATCACATATGGCCAAGGTTATTTCCTTGGAAAACCAAGACCGCTTAAGGATTGGTTATAGTCATTAAAGAATTACTTTTACCTCTTTTTTAGTACAATATAGATATAATCCAAAAATTTTAAAGGATGATCATGAGAATTCGTAAACGCGCCCTAACATTTGAAGATGTACTTTTAGTACCTCAATATTCCGAAGTTCTTCCAAAAGAAGTATCACTAGAAACGAAACTAACAAAAAATATAAGTCTTAAAATCCCTATGGTATCTGCTGCAATGGATACGGTTACTGAATACCGTGCTGCAATTGCAATGGCTAGACTTGGTGGTATCGGTATCATCCATAAAAATATGGACATTGAGAGACAATGTAAAGAAGTAACTAAAGTCAAAAAATCTGAGAGCGGTATTATTATCGATCCAATTTTTGTACACCCTGATGCTACTTTAGCTGATGCAGAAGTTCTAATGAGCGAATACAAAATATCAGGTGTTCCTGTTGTTGATGGTCACAATAAACTTCTTGGTATTCTTACAAATCGTGATATGCGTTTTGAAAAAGACATGAGAAAACTAGCAGTTGATGCTATGACTCCTATGCCACTTATCACTGCAACAAAAGGTATTGACCTTGATGATGCTGCTGATATTATGCATAAAAATAAGATAGAAAAATTACCTATTATTGATGAAGATGGTTTCTTAAAAGGTCTTATCACTATCAAAGATATCAAAAAACGTATAGAGTATCCAAACTCTAACAAAGACTCATTTGGTCGTCTTGTTGTAGGTGCTGCTATTGGTGTTGGTCAATATGACCGTGCAAAAGCACTTGTAGATGCTGGTGTTGATGTTTTAGTTCTTGACTCTGCACATGGTCATTCTAAAGGTATCCTTGATACTGTTCGTAAGATTAAAGAGACTTTAAAAGTAGATGTTATCGCTGGTAATATTGCAACTTCAGAAGCTGTTCTTGCTCTTATTGAAGCTGGTGCTGACGCAGTTAAAGTTGGAATTGGACCAGGTTCTATCTGTACAACTCGTATAGTAGCAGGTGTTGGTGTTCCACAGATTTCTGCTATTGATGAGTGTGCTGAGGCAGCTCGTCCGTTTGGTGTTCCTGTTATCGCTGATGGTGGAATCAAATACTCAGGAGACATCGCAAAAGCTCTTGCTGTTGGTGCATCATGTGTGATGGCTGGTTCATTACTTGCTGGAACTGAAGAAGCTCCTGGTGAGACTATAATGTTTCAAGGTCGCCAATACAAATCATACCGTGGTATGGGTTCTATCGGAGCTATGCAAAAAGGTTCTACTGATAGATATTTTCAAGAAGGAACAGCTGCTGATAAGTTAGTTCCAGAAGGAATTGAAGGTCGTGTTCCTTTTCGTGGTTCTATCGCCGGAATCGTTCATCAAATGATGGGTGGTCTTCGTGCATCAATGGGTTACTGTGGAAGTGAAACTATAGATATGTTCTGGGATAAAGCGGAATTTGTAGAAATCACATCTGCTGGGCTTAAAGAGTCTCATGTTCATGATGTTATCATTACACAAGAAGCTCCAAACTACCACGTTTAGTATTTAATAGAGAGACTCTATAGGTTTCTCTTTATCTACTTAGTCTTTTGCTTAAGCAATATCTACACTTTTAGCAGCACTAGAGTAATCACCTTGCTATAATGCTGTAACAGCCTTTGTTTTCTTCACTGAAGCACTCGCGTTATCTTTCTCAACTGATGCAGTAACACCATCCATATCAAAAGCAAATAGACTACAACTAACTAGAATCACACTTAATTATGTATAATAATCAATATAAAAATAATAAGGAACTTAAACTTTGAACAATATTAGATATGCAGGTTTTAGTATTCGCTTTATTGCTTCACTACTTGACACTGTTTTTCTAGCACTTCCAATTGGAGTACTTATATATTTTTTGAGTGATGGAAATTGGTTTGACTTCTCTCACTACAAACACAATGTTATGATGGCAATGAGTGCTAATACCAATGCCCTAGACTCTTTACCTCAAACTTCACTAAGATGGGAACTACTCTTTGAAGTATCTGTTTTACTCATCACAATGTTATTTTGGAAAAGGTATAAGGGTGCTACACCAGGAAAAAGGTTTGTTCATATAAAAATTGTTGATGCAAAAAGCTTTGATGATATCACAAACCAACAAGCGATGACCCGTTCTATTGGTTATATCGCTTCTACATTTTCTTTTTTGATCGGCTTTATAATGGTAGCATTTAGAGATGACAAAAGAGGTCTACATGACCTCTTAGCTGGTACTGTAGTTATTTATGACGAAGTGTCTTGATTCTCTTCTAAAGAAATTTCCTCTTTTTCGCTAAGAAAAAAGCTATCTATGCTTATATTTTTAAATGCTGCATTTAAAGATGTAAAAAGTTGTGGAAAATCTAACTCCATTTTATTAAGCATTATCTTCATATTCGCTCTTGCATGAGGCATTTTTACATCAAAACGCATAGCAGGGCAAGCTTCATCCCCAATGGCTGATATCTCGTTATCAACAACAAAAGCACGTAGTTGACGCTCTCTCATCTGAATAAGTGGACGAATAACTATAAGTCCATTTGCAGCTGTATACTTTGGTGCTAAACTTCTCATCTGGCCATTGTAAATAAAGTTCATAAAAAAACTCTCAGCAGCATCATCAAGGTGATGTCCAAGGGCTACTTTATTACATCCTAATTCTAAGGCTACACTATAAAGATAACCTCTTCTCATACGAGAAAAGAAACTACAAAATGAAGAGTTCTTGCGAATCTTTTCTTTTGCAAGTTCATATGTCTTAGTATCTTTGATTATGTGTTTGATACCATTCTCTTCACAATGCTTAGCTAAAGCTGAGTAGTCTTCTCCCATTCCATAAGAGATAGTCACAGCGATGAACTCAAATTCAAAAGGAGCACGTCGTTGCTGTTCTCTCATAGCATGAATCATAGTAAGTGAGTCTTTACCTCCAGAGAGACCAACAAGTATCTTGTCTCCCTCTTCTATAAGTTTAAACTCCGCATTTGTCTTACCAAGTTTTGACATGATTTTTTTAGAGAGTTTTATACTCATTATTTACTTATTACCTTATCAACCATTTTCATAATAAATTCTGCACTTATAATAGCACTTGACTCCATAAACTCATCAAAAGAAAAACTAGCATCAGTATCTGCTGTATCACTTATAGCACGAAGAATGAAAAAAGGTACATTGAGTGCATTACAAACAACTGCTACACTTCCACCTTCCATCTCTAAAGCATCTGCATTAAAGTGTTTAACTATATTTGCTTTAACTTTAGAGTCATGAACGAACTGATCTCCGGTAGCTATCACGCCTTCTATAACTTTTTTACCAAGCTCAAATGCTACTTCTTTTGAAAGTGCTAATAAATCTTTATCTGTCTCAACAAATACTGAACCTTCAGGAACATAACCCATTGGGTGACCAAATGCAGTGATATCTAAATCATGTTGAGAGAGTTTTGTGGCAACTATCAAATCACCAATTTTAAGCTCAGGGTTTATACCACCCGCTACACCAGAAAAAAGAAGTACATCACAAGAAAAATGTTCTATCATTGTTGTCGCAGTAAGAGTTGAGAAAACTTTACCAATTTTAGAGTATGCTACAACAAGTTCAACACCATTGTATGTAGCTTCATAATATTTGTTACCTGCATACTCTGTTGTTTTATATGTACCAATTTTCTTTAGTATTGGAGCCACTTCTTCAGGCATTGCACCCATAATTGCTATTTTCTTCATTTTAAACCTCTACTGTTTTTATAATTTTTTTAAAGTTCTCTTGTTGATGCTGGATATTTCCTAATGCATCAACTGTACAAGAGCCACCCCAAAAACCAAGTCCATCTTCAAAACCTACACGATTTACAAAGATAAGTTTTGCGTAGCACTCTTTTGCCACTGTTTTAATAATATCATACCACTGTCTTTGAATTTCTAATCCATCATCACTAAAACCACGAGCTGGAGATGCAACAAGTGCTATGATAATATCAGGATTTGTCTCTATTAAGTCTTGGTGCACATTTTTATGCCAAAGATCTTCACAAATCACCATAGAGATAGATTTTCCATCAAGAGAAAAACTCTCAAAAATATCACCTGCTTCAAAGTAACGAGCTTCTTCAAACATTCCATAGTTTGGAAGATATACCTTATTGTGTCTACTAATACACTCACCCTTAGAGAAGTAAAGCGCTGCATTTCTAAAGTGGGACTCATCCTTAAATGCAGCACCAACTACAATATCTATCTCTTTACTCAAGTCTCTTAATTGATCAAGTTCTTCTATTTGCCAAGCATCTTCGCTCAGTTTATCTTGAAGCATATAACCACTTAAAGAGAGTTCAGGAAAGACTATTAAATCACTACTGTCTTTAACACTATTGATGATTTTTATTATATCATCTAAGTTAGTTCTATTCAACTTAGGTGATATCTGAGCGAGTGTTACTCTCATATTATGAGCAGATTTCCTCTTTTACTTTTTCTAAAGATGCCATATCAGAGATATTTAATGTTTTTAACTCTTTAGCTATTCTACGGTTAAGACCTTTGAGTGTTATACCATTTCCAAACTCTATCGCCATATCAAGCTCAGGAGCTATTGCTATAATAGACTGTTTGTACTTAACAGGTTTTACGAGTTGGTCTTTAAGAAGCTTCACTGCATCATCTTTACAAGAGTATTTCTCAGTTGTAACATTTGATACAATTGGTGCTGAAAAACTATCAGTAACCATCTTTTGCATTAACTCAGCTAAAGGCTCTTGCGCAGAAGCTAAAAGCTCACAATGAGAAGCAACTGACATATCTAATAAGATAGCACGTTTAGCCCCAGCATCTTTAAAAGTTTGCTCTAGAGATGCTAAATCATCTTTGATTCCAGCAACAACTATCTGACCATCTTGGTTGTAGTTTGCTGGCCATACTTTTTTACCAGCAGCTAGTGCCTCAGTACATACTTTCTCAACCGACTCATCATCAAGGCCTACTAAAACCATCATACCTGCGTTTACACCGATACAAGCTTCTTGCATAAATGAACCACGTTTGTGTACAAGTGCTACAGCATCTACATAATCTATAGCACCACTAGCACATAAAGCTGAGAACTCACCCAAAGAGTGCCCTAAAAACATAGTTGGTTTTACATCTGGACAAGCATCAGTAAAAAGCTTATATGCTATCATCTGTACTAATAAAATTGCTGGTTGAGTATAAGCTGTTTGTCCTAACTTATCATTTTCTTCAAAAATCAATTCTTTAAAGTTTACACCGATTCTTTCTCCGGCTTTGTCAAACATTTCACGTGCTACTTCGCTGTTTTCATAAAAATCTTTTCCCATTCCAACTGCTTGAGAACCTTGTCCTGCAAAAATCATTGCTATTTTTTTCATTTATTTCTCCTAAAATTTTATAAATATTCTTTATTATCTGCTATCTTTTTTCTTAATGTATTTCTATTTAAACCAAGTTTATCAGATAACTGTAACTGTGACCCAAACCTATCCAAGCCTGCTTTAATAAGAGGTACCTCGTAAAGATACAGATATTTTCTATAATCACTCTGAGAACCTATTTTATCATGTAAATAATTCTCAATAATTTGCATTAACTCTTTATCTTGAATATCTTGATGTAAGTAACTCACCATAACTTGGCGTTTTAATGATTTAGCATTTTGACTTAAATCAGGTGTAAAGTCAGCTACATCAAATTTTAGTTCACCACCAAAAAGTGTCACTGCCTCAATTTCAAATAATTTTATTAATAATTCAACATCTTCTTTACGATCTACTAAAGATGGAATATCAAATTTAACACTAAATAAATCATCAATAAATTCATTTGAAAAAGCAGCTTTAGATGTAGCAACAATTCTAACCTGTTTTTCTTTAATGGTTTGAATAAGGCGTTGAAGGTTTGGAGAATTTTCAATGTTAGTAATGATAAGTTCACTGCAACACTCAAGGCTGACAAGTAACTCATCAAAATTCAGAGCATCTACAATAGATGCATCTGGAAGTATAAATGAAGCTAAACACTTTTTACCAACCCCGACTTCACCCATTATTAAGGCACTGACATTCAAGGTTTTTAAAAGTGTGGCTGTTTTCAGAGCCTGATATGAAGCTTCTGAAGCAGTTACGAAATTAGTGGCAACCACAACCTGTTCCACAGCTTTCACCCTCAGCAGGTTTGTTTTCAGCTGGCATACCAGTCATTACTTCATCAGCAGTAGCTTCTCTAACACTATTTACACTAACAGTAAACATTAGTGTTTTTCCAGCTAAAGGATGATTGAAGTCGATAGTTACAGTATCTCCACCGAACTCTTTTACAGTTACTTGTGTAGTCCCACCATCTTCAGCTTGACCATAAAGTGTCATACCGATTTCTAATTGAATTCCAGCGAACTGATCAGCAGGAACTTCTTGAGTTGCATCATCATTGTATTCACCGTAAGCATCAGCAGGTTCAACTAAAACATCAGCTTTATCGCCAGCCGTCATATTAACGATTCCATTTTCTAAACCTGGAATAATTTGACCTTTACCAAACATAAATACTAATGGAGCACCACCGATATTACTATCTACTACTTTGTCACCATCTTTTACTTCATATTCTATTGATACAATTTGATTTGCTTCTATTGCCATCATTATTTCCTTATAATTTTAATTACGCGATTTTAACATAATTTTCTATATTATGGCTGAAGATAGAGTTTTGCCTCTTTAGCCTCAGCTGAGCCAGGATACTTAGAGACAATAGCCCCAAAAAAAGCCTTTGCATGTCCATTATCCCCTGATTCTAGCATACTTAATGCTGTATGTAACATAAGCTTTGGCATATAAGAAGCTTTAGAATACAGTGATGAACTCTTTTTAAAATATGAAATAGCATTGGAATAGTTTTTTCTTCTGTAGTTCATTTCAGCAATCATATAGTATGCATATGCAGGTTTATAATTCTTAGAAATTAAAAGCTCATAATCTTGCATAGCATTTGTATAGTACTTTCTATCAAAGTAAGCTTTTGCAGCTTTAGCAATCTCTGCAGAAGTTCTCGTATCATTCTTTGTTTTAGTCGTTTTTCTTGAACTGGCTTTTAGCTCTTTTGTTACAAGAGTTTTAAAATTATTCATATCTTTAACTAAAGCATTAAACTCTTCTTTAGAGACATATTTAGTATTAATTTCATCCACTATTAAAGATATTTCACTTATTAAAAGTTCTTGTTTTGTAAGTGAAACTTCATTTTTTTGAGCAAGTTCACTTAAACGTTTCTCATATTCACTGCTATTATTTGACTTAAGCTCATTTTCTTGTGTCTGGTTCTTTAAATCTATTTTATTGTGGTGTGCTTGTCTACTAAGACTCTCTATAACACTCTGTAGTCCATCTATTCTTTCTCTTAATGAATCAAGTTTATCAGCCTGGTTATTACTTTTCACAGAAACTGTATGTAACTTCTTTTTTGTATCTAAAATAACTTTTTCATTTGATGTTAATCCATAAGGATTTGTACTTGTGAGGTCACCTGCACCAAACGCTGAAGGTTCGGCTGCAGATAAAAAAATTGGAAGGATGCAAGAGAGTAAAAAAACTATCCTACTGTATTTCATACTTATTACTACTAAACTATGGTAGTAGTTTAAAATCTACACGACGATTTTTAGAATAACAATCCTGTGTTTTGTCTTCACATACTGGATTAGATTCACCATAACTTACCATAGAAATACGACTAGCATCAATACCTTCAGCAACTAATGCTTTTTTAACAGAACTTGCACGCTTAAGACCAAGTGCGAAGTTATATTCATCACTTCCCCACTCATCACAGTTACCTTCAAGTTTCAAATTGTATGCAGATGCACCTGTTTTACCTAACTCAGCTGCTTTAGTAATTTTACTTTCTGCTTTAGAGCTAATGCTAAACTTATCAAAGTCAAAATAAACAGTTGATAATTCAGATTCAATATCAGACATACTCATATGTGATAAAGAGTGTGATAAAGAATTTGTATCAGAATTAACTATACTTTCTTCAGCAGTAACAGTCTCAGTTTCTACTG
>FPHF01000040.1_pt5 | contig 14826 bp, 14 predicted proteins | sample 1057241 | NCBI WGS metagenome assembly FPHF01 (sample SAMEA4473298, study PRJEB15554) | hydrothermal vent metagenome | biome: marine basaltic hydrothermal vent biome; feature: marine hydrothermal vent; material: water | place: Pacific Ocean | collected 2011-06-14/2011-07-23 | depth 1709 m | reverse complement strand
CATCTTCTTCTATAAACTTCAGATAATCAAAGTCTTCTTTTCCTCTTGTTTAATCAGACTTAAATTTTAAGATTGTACAATGTTTTAAATTATTAATTTAGGAAACTATTTATGTTAAAACTACTTTTATGTATACCATTTCTCTTCTCTTTATCAGGCTGTTCAGATGGGCAAACTAGTAGTGATAAGACCAATACAACTGTTATGAGTGTCAAAGAACTTCTAATAAAGACACAGGAAAAGATGAGAAGAGGGCGACTTGGACTACAGATGATGATGTTGTTCATAAGGTAACACTTAGCGACTTTTCTATGGGGAAGTATGAGGTTACTTTATCTGAGTATGATGTTTATTCTGAGGATGCTGGGGTGCAATATATTAAATATTGGCTTATTGGAGATTCTTATAGAAAAAAAATGTTGCAAAGATATGCCCCTGTTGAAAACTGGCAAAGAGCCAAAGACTACTGCCAGTGGTTAGGCAAGGTATCAGGAAAAAAGTATGACCTGCCAACAGAAGCGCAGTGGGAGTATGCTGCTAGAAATGGTGGTAAACGAGTAGTGTTCGCTACGGATGATGGGACTTATAGGAAAGGGGAGAATTGTGATGCAGAGCAAGATAAACCAGGAAGGTTTAAACCAAGTCCTTTAGGTTTTTATGATTTATCTGGAAATGTAGCGGAATGGGTAAACGACTGGTATTCTCCAAAGTATGAGGCGAAGGCTGTTACTAACCCTAGGGGTCCTAAGCGTGGGAGTAAAAAAGTATCTCGTGGGAATGCAGTCTCATTTGTGGATAATGCTAATTATAGTCGTGGTGGCTTAGAATCTGATGCTGGTTCATTAGGATTTAGATGCGTTGAGAACTACTAAAGAGTTCTCTTTTTACTTTTCTAAAAGATAGATAAGTCCATCTGTTTAATCATCGTATCTTCTTTCTTCTCAGTCTTTTCTGGCATAGTAGTTAACCAATAGTGTTGCCATTTAGCAAACTCGAAAAGTTCTCGTCCATCAAGAGCTTTATAGACCTTAGTTTTTCCTTCTACTTCACTGACTTCTGCTGAACTCTCTTCTTTAATGTTCTTAAAGACGCGTCTTGCTTCTGACTTAGACTGAATCCAACTAAGTATGACTATGATAGCCTCTTCTTGTTCCTCTTCCATTATCTGTTTAGCTACTTGTTTGGACTCTACTTGTCTATCACTTTGGTCTTTCCAGGCATCTTTATATTCATTGAATAATTTATCCAACCCCTCATAAACCCTCTCAACATACTCACTAGGCTGAGTAAAGGTCTCTATAAGCACAGAACCTAAAAGAGCAAACGCATCCTTTTCTATAAACTTCAGATAATCAAAGTCTTCTTTTCTAAGCTGATGGTATACAAACGCAGCAAGAGTAACAATCAAGTTGTTATCAACCATAAACGCCATTTTACCACCTGCACCTAGGCCACAGACAAGTTCAGCTTTTACTCTAAAGTAAAATTTACCTTTTTCATAACGGAGCTTAAACTCCCCAAGTCCACCAAACCCAGCAGATACATTTGCCCCATAAGCAGTTGTAGCAAGAGGTGAAAACTCTGTTGTTTTTTCAGGATTTTTCCATTGAAGCTTAGCATCTACATCACATCCACCTCTCACACCTGCAAACAGCTCTCCTGCCCCGTCAGCTCCTGCATCTGTGTCTTTACCATCCTTACCAATTCTTTTTGCACCAGAAGTAGCAGTTAAAGCTAAGGCTTTAGCACCATCTTTTATGTCAATAGCTTTAAACCCAACAGAAGCATTTAAGATAGCAGATGCCCCTACAAACCCAGTAAGCTTAGCCTTTAAGTCAACTCGCATCTTTCCAAGTGATACAGACTTCTCTTCTTGAGTCCCTTTTATAGGCATCATAAAGCTTACTATTTTTCCATCTTCTTTTGGAAAGTAGGTTGTTACTTCAGTAGAACCCTCTGCTAATGCAAACGAGCTATCAAGGTTACCCTCAAATGCAAACGCACCTTTAAAGTCTCCCTTTTTATCCCATATCTCAAAGCTAGAACTTACACTTGCGCCAGCAGCATAACGCATCCACTGAGCCTCAGAACTCGCGTCAAATATTCTCTCCCCATCTTTTGCATGGGCGGCATCTCCATAGTTTGTTGTAACAGAACCTCTATAAACATTTGCCATTTTTGTAAAGTCAGGTGCTGAGAGATCATGTTTAAGCTTAAACTTTTTCCCAAGACTATCTGAGGCTTCTTTAAAAAACTGACTAAGATCAGCATCTTCACCTTTTAAAATGTTGTTTAAACTTATAGAACCATCTGTAGAGTGTCCTGCTTTATATTTAAAATCATCTTTTGGGATAAGCTTATAAGACTTAAAATGGTTTTTCATAACCTCAGAACGTATGTAGGTAAACTTCTTCCCATTTAGTCGTCTAATCTCTGTTAACTCTTTCCCCTTTATAGGTTTAGAAATCTCTTTTATACCTAAATCACTTAAAGCCTTTTGGGTAGTTTGTTTTGCATGTAGGATTTCTTTTATGTCTTTATTCTTACCTTGAATATCAAGCACTGGTTTAAGTGCATTGTTGAGACCGTCTTCTTCAGTTTTTATAATATCTAGGTCTTTTTGAGTAAGTAAATAGATAGTACTAGTACTTGTATCTAAGAAGATGTCAACTATTTCAATAACTTTTACATCTTTCACATCTTCTTTATCTTTACCCCCAACAACAGGTTCAGTAAATGCACTAGTATCTACTTGTTCAGCTGGTTCTCTAACTGAGACCATATAGCCTTGTTCTAGTAGTGGCGTTTGGTAAATAAGGTTTGTTATGACAAGCTCAAAGTGCGTATCGTTAAGTGACTTTTGAACATGGTATGTTTGTTTGTCCTTATCCCAAACTACAACTGCTTGAGTTGGAGTAGGTACTAAAACTAATAGCTCTCCGTAGTTTAACATCTCATCTAGTTTAGTGAGTTTGGCTTGAGGGGTATAGGACAAGTACATAGGATTTCTTTGATATAAAATGTTATATATCTCATTTGTAAACTTCTGCTCTTTAAAAGCTGTTTCTAAAAGTACTCTTGCAAAAAATGGAGACTCTATATGTTTTAAATCATTCCATTGGATATTTGAATGTGTTTTGAGGGCTATCACTACCTTATCCTTGCGCATTATATAATTTATAAAAGAATTATAGTAGTTGTTTCTTAATGTTATGTATTTAAAATTAATATAATGTAATTATTATAATTAGATATGATGGTAATTCACTAATAATGACTATAAAAAGTTAAGCTAAAGTTTATAAGTGCTAATATTACGACTATTAAAAATAGAAAATAATAATTTCTGTTTAAATATAGAAAAATATTAAGGTTGATTTTGTTGGAACTAATTCTCGCCCCTTTTAATGAATCAAACCCTTGTGGATCTGACTATAAATATGAAGATGCTTTTTTAGCTATAGAAGCTGAGATTGATAAATCAAATTCTATGCTAGAAGGTATGAGTACAGATTGGGATAAGATTTTAAGTGCTTCATTAGATTTGTTACAAAAGTCAACTAAAGATATAAAAGTCTTTAGTTGGTGGTTATATGCTACATTAAAAAAAGATGGAGCTTCGAGTTTGGAGTCCTCTTTAAGTACCTTAAACACTTTACTTTTTACTTATGAAAATAAGCTTTTTCCAAAATCTAAAAAAGTAAAAGTATCTTCTATGAAGTGGTTGGAAAGTTTACTTGAAAAGGAAATTTTACTTGAAAACGGTTCGGTTAATTCTGCTGTAGATACGGAAGTATTTTTTAAACTATTTCAAGACTTAGAAAAGAACTTCTCCCTTTGTGTTGAAGAAGAAGTGTCCATATTTAGGAAGATACGCTCAGTACTAGACAGAGATATGAAATCTAAACAAATAACAAGTATTGCGGTTACTACTCCTGTAGTAAAAGCTAAAAGTATCCAAACTGAAAATTCACAACCGAGTACAATTAGCTCAGATTCCCAAGCAAAGCAAGTCTTCAGAAACTTCAAAAAAACAGCTCTTTTATTACAAAAGTATTATATGAACTTAAATAGTTTTGATATTCGTTCTATTCGTTTAGTTCGAATGGTTGCATGGATGGAAATTGATGAGTTACCTATGGATACTGATGGGAAGACACCTTTACATTCTCCCTCAGAGTTAAGTATAAATGGAATTGAAGATTTATTAGCAGAAGAAAAGTTTAATGAGGCATTACATATCCTTGAATCTCTTCTTTCACTTTCACCATTTTGGTTGGAAGGGCATTTTATGGTTTTCAATATTTTAACAGAGTTAGCTCAAGTTAAGGCGGCAAATGAGGTTAAGAACACTTTGATGACTTTTGTAAAAGCCAATGATAGAATCTTAGAGTTAAAGTTTCAAGATAACACACCCTTTGCTTCAAAAAAATTAAAAGCATGGTTATCTGAGAGCTCGAATGAGATTAGTGTAAGCAAAAATGAAACTAACATTGTAGACATAAGAGAAGAAACTATTACTAAAGCACATGTTTTAGCAAAGAAAAAACAAATCAAGGAGGCGATGAAATTATTACAAGAACAATCGACATTGGCAATAAATAAAGAAGATAGGTTTCACTGGCGTTTAGCCAAGGCTGAACTTGCCGTTGAGTTTGGAAAAAAAGATGTGGCATTAGCCTTGTTGGAGGAACTCAAAAAAGATATCGATAAGTATAACTTAGATGAGTGGCAACCTGAGCTAGCAGGTAAGGTATTTAGTTTATATCTAAAGACATTTAACCGTACAACAGTGGATTTAGAAGATCTTAACAGTGCTTATGCTCGTTTGTGTAAGATTGATATTGCACAAGCATTAGAAATAACAATTTAAAGGAATATTATGAGTAAACAGTCAGAATCACCAAAAGAGAGAATCAACGTAACATACAAACCAGCAACGGGAGACAGTTCAGCAGAAGTTGAAATTCCATATAAACTTACTATTTTAGGAGAGTTTAATCCTGATGAAGAGTCTAAGTCTGTGGAAGATAAAAAAGTGATTAGTGTTAACAAAAACAATTTTAATGATGTTTTAAAGCACCAAAATCTTTCATTAAACTTTAGTGTTGATAACAAGTTGAGTGATGAAGAAGGAGCTTCTATGAATATTAGTTTGAAGCTTGAAAACATGAAAGATTTTTCACCTGAAAATATTGTTGAAAATGTTGAAGAAATGAAAAAACTTATGGAACTCCGTCAGTCACTTATCTCATTGAAAGGTCCCTTAGGAAATGTACCTGCTTTTAGAAAAGCCATTGAAAGTGCTATTGGAAATGAGTCGGAACGTAACGCATTATTAGGTGAATTAAGCCTAGAAACACAGAAGTAAAGGAAAACAATGTCAACACAAACAGCAGTAGAAACAACAACAAGCTCTCCCGAAGGTGGCCTTTTAGATAGCATTATTTCGCAGACAAGCCTTTCTCAGGAAGATGAGTCTTATCGTTATGTAAAGTCGGGGGTTGGGGCACTTATTTCAGAAATGTTGAAAAGTGAAAATGAAACTGAAAAAATTAACAAGGCTATTATTGATAGAATGATTGCTGAAATTGATGCAAAAATTTCTGCTCAAATGGATGAGATTCTTCATGATGAAAAATTTCAAGCACTTGAATCAAGATGGCGTGGGCTTTATATGCTAGTTGAGAGAACAGATTTTAGACAAAATATTGAAATGGAAATTATTAATGTTTCTAAAGAAGAACTTTTAGAAGACTTTGAAGAATGTTTAGATCTAACTCAGTCTGGTCTTTACAAGCATGTTTATACTTCTGGCTATGGACAGTTTGGTGGAGGTCCAGTTGGGACTATCATCGCAGACTATGAACTATCACCTTCAAATATGGATATGAAATTTTTGTCAAAGGTAGCTTCAATTGCAGCAATGAGTCATGCTCCATTTATTTCTAGTGCAGGACCGAAATTCTTTGGTTTAGATAGCTTTGAAGGACTTCCTGACCTTAAAGATATGCAAGATGTAATGTCTTCACCTCAGTTTGCTGCATGGAGAGGCTTTAGAGAAAATGAAGACTCACGTTATGTTGGACTTACACTTCCTCGTTTCTTACTTCGTGCACCTTATGACCCAGAAGATAACCCTATCTCTAAATTCACATATAAAGAATATGCATTTGCTTCTCGTTTAACCGATTCATTTGCAAACTATAGATGGTGTACAAACATTATTGGACCAAATTCAGGTGGAGCAGTAAAAGATCTTCCTGTTCATACTTTTGAGAGTATGGGCGATATTGAAATGAAAATACCAACAGAAGTACTAGTTTCTGATAGACGTGAGTATGAACTTTCTGAACAGGGATTTATCCCTCTAACTATGAGAAAAGGAAGTAATAATGCAGCATTTTTTGCAGCGAATTCTGCACAAATGCCAAAAATATTTGCTAACACACCAGAAGGTAAAGAAGCAGAACTTAATTATAAATTAGGAACACAACTTCCATACCTTTTTGCTATTACTCGTATGTCACACTATATTAAAATTCTTCAAAGAGAACATATTGGTTCTTGGAGAGAAAAAGGAGATATGGAACGTGAACTAAACAAATGGATTAAGCAGTATATTGCAGATCAGGAAAACCCATCAGCTGAAATCCGTTCACAAAGACCATTTAAGTCTGCACAAATTATTGTTGAAGATGTTGCTGGTGATCCAGGTTGGTACCGTGTGAAAATGTCACTTCGTCCTCATTTTAAGTATATGGGTGCAAGTTTTGAGCTTTCACTTGTTGGTAAGTTAGACAAAGACTAGTACATGTATATGGGAAGTTTATTTGAAAGGTTGTCAGGAGGTTTAAGGACAGAAAAGGGAGCAACAACAGAAGAAGCTCTATATCAGTCTGTAGCTAATAACCTTTCTCGTATCTTCTCAACTAATGCAGGGAGTGCTCAAACTGTTGAAGATTATGGAAAACCTGATCTTAATAATGCACAAATGAGCATGAAAGACTCTATAGAAAGTATAGAAGCAAGTTCAGAGTTGTGCATTAAAAAGTATGAACCTCGTCTTTTTAAAATACATGTAGCTGTTTCAAAAGATGAACTAGATGTGAATAAAATGAATGTAGAAATCGAAGGTTTTTTGCATATAGATGGAAAAAGTAAAAAAATATATTATCGAGCAGATCTTCTCAGTAATGGAAAAGTCAAGGTACATAAATATGAAAACTAAAGATTACTATATAAAAGAACTGAACTCTTTACGTGTTGAAGGTGCTGAGTTTGCTAGAAAAAATCCTGGTTTATCATCTTATCTTGCTAAAGAAGGTCAAGACCCTGATGTTGAACGAATGCTTGAAGGATTTGCTTTTTTAACGGGTAAACTTCGTCAAAAATTTGATGAGGAACTTCCAGAAGTAGCACATAATCTTGTACAGCTCTTATGGCCATCTTGAAAACGAACTGGTCCCCAGTGGGTTTCATTTATTATCTAAGCCTTCAGAAGGGGTTGTCTCTAAGTTTCAAACTTGTTATGAAACTAAAGTTATGCCTCTGGAATTATTTAATGTGGAGTATTTAACATATGGACAAAAAAGTAGTTTAGAACTTGATTTGAAGATGAGTGTATCAGGCTCTTTAGTTGATATAAACTTTGAGACATTAAGACTTTTTCTTGGTGGTTCAAAGTTTATGGCAAAAGAACTTTATTTGTATCTTGATAGATATATTGAAAAAATTGAAATTATTATTAAAGATAAGGATACTAAAGAACTTGAAAGATTAAGTATTAGTAAAAAATCACTCTCGTGTGTGGGTTTTAATGCTCTAGAAACAATTGTGCCTTATGATAAAAATGTTTTTGATGGGTATGTTATGCTTCAAGAATATTTTTCATATCAAGATAAACATCTTTTTGTTGATATAGAAAATATGAAAGACATTTCAAACTTATCAGGAGATGTTCTTAGTGCATCTAAGAACATGAGTGTGAAGTTTCACTTTAGTAAAGGTTTAAGTACAGCTCAATTACCTTCAAAAAATGATTTTCATTTGTATTGTACTCCTGCAATTAATCTTTTTGAGAGTGATGCTGTTCCTATTCGTAAAACAGAGATGCAAGATGAATACCTTTTAAGTGCTTCTGAACTAAATAAGGATCAAAGTGAAGTCTTTAGTGTTGATAATGTTAGAGGTTGGATTCCTAGTAAAAATACATACCAAAATTATTTTTCCTTTGAATCATTTTCTCATATGCAGGATAAAGGAGAGTACTATTCACAGGCTGTTAAACTAAATAATAGTCTACACAGAACTGATACCTTTTTGCGTTTTGCTTCATCAGGAGGAACTTTTGATGACTTAGAACACAATAACGCTACAGTATCTGTAAAAATGACATGTACCAACAAAGATGTTCCTTCAACACTTGCTATTGGAGATATTAGTGTACATGACCCTCTTTCACAGTCAGATTTGAATTTTAGTAATATTACTATCCCCTCTATCTCTTATCCTCCTCCAATTGGAGGGGATTTTTTGTGGAAACTTATTTCTAATATGTCTTTAAACTATCTCTCTTTAGACAGTATAGATACCTTAAAAATGATCCTTCAAACTTATGATTTTTTTGGGGCGAGTGATTTTAAACAAAAAGCAAGAACAGATGTAATCTTATCAGGTTTTAAATCAATCTCTAACAAGCGAATACAGATGATGTATGAAGGACTCCCTATCCGAGGCATAGAGACAGAACTTTGTCTAGATCCAAATATGTTTACAGGTATTGGAGAAGCTTATCATTTGTCATGTATTTTAAATGAGTTTTTTGCTCTTTATTGTAATGTTAATTCATTTCATCGTTTAGTAGTACATATTGACAACAATGAGACATTTGCATGGGCACCTAAAATGGGTTATAAGGCTTTGGTATAGTTTTATGACAGTGATAGAATTAAATGAAAAGATTAAACCCTCTGTTTTAAAGTATTCACTTTCTCAAGGGGTACGTGTTGTAATGACATATCTTAAAGAACTTTATCCAAGAGAAAAACCTAAGGATCTTTATGAAAGATTACGATTTAAATCAAATCCTAGTCTTTCATTTGCAAAATCAGAACTCTCAAAAATAGAATTTCTAGAGACTCCTGAAGGAAAAAAAGTCGAATTAACTCTCAACTTTATGGGTCTTTTTGGGGCAGCTTCTCCTTTACCTTCGCATTATTGTGAAATGGTTTTAGATAGTGCCCGTGAGGATAGTGAATTAAAAGATTTTTTAAATCTTTTTAATCATCATATTCAAAAAATGATTTATCCTATTTGGGAGAAACAGAGATACTATATACAGTATCAGACAGGTCTTGAAGATAAATTTTCAAAATATATGCTAAGTTTTTTAGGCTTATATAATGAAACGAAGGTTAAAAGTTCAAAACTGAATTTTACAAAACTGTTACCGTATATTGGTATCTTAAGTATGCGTCAGAAATCAGGAGGAACACTTACATCTATTTTAAGACACTATTTGAACCATCAAAATTTAGAAATTATTCAGTGTATAGAAATGAATGAAAAGATTCCTTCTTGGCAATACTCGTCTTTAGGAGATAATAATTGCACACTTGGTTCGAATACCTTACTTGGTGAGAGTGTTAAAACAAAGGGGTCTAAGTTTCAAGTCTTGCTAAAGAATGTGTCTTTTGAGGAGTGTTTTACATACAGTCTTCATGGCGAAAAAATGGGAGAACTGCAAGAACTGATGGATCTTGCCTTAAATGAACCTCTTGAGCATGAGTTGTGTTTAGAAATGAAAAAAGAAGAGATAAAACCTTACCAGCTATCTCAACACTATTTAGGTATTAACAGCTTTTTAGGCACGGTTAATGAAGACATGAAAATTATATTAAATCATTAAGGAAACAAATGAAACTAGAACTACCAAAACTAATTGAGAAGATGGATTTACTAACGAAGTCTGACCTCGAAAAAGCAGGTTATAGATGTGTAAGTCGTGGAGGCAATGAAGTTTTAATAGAAGACTTTATGTATGTGATGCTTGAAAACTCGCAAAGTGTTTTAAATGCCTTATTAACACAATATGATATTGATAGTTCGAAAATGCAAGAAGCTCTTGAACATGGGGTTAAAATTAGTTCATCAGAGAGTGCAAGTCCTGTTCTCTCAACTCTTCTTATAAGTTGGCTCGAGGATGCATATATTATCTCTCATGTAAAGCTCAATGCTCTAGATATTAGCGAAACAGCACTCATTTTATCCTTATTTGAAAATGATTCACGTTATGCAAATACAGCATATTTTAAGCTATTTTCTAAAGCACCTACAAAGGAAGTTAAAGCTCTTTTAGAAGGGCTTAATCAAGAAGGACTTGAAAAATTAACACAACAAAATACAGGGGGAATTAGTCCAGCTAATGAGTTAGAAAAATATACAACAAACTTAACACAAAATGCTAAAGATGGAAAGATAGACCCTGTTTTATGTAGAGATGAAGAGATTAAACAAGCTATAGATATTGTGCTTAGACGCAGAAAAAACAATCCTATTTTAGTAGGTGAAGCGGGTGTTGGTAAAACTGCAGTAGTAGAAGGATTAGCTCTTAAAATTATTAATAAAGAAGTGCCAAATTATTTATATGATGCACAGATACTTTCGCTTGACTTAGGGGCACTTCAAGCAGGTGCTAGTGTTAAAGGTGAATTTGAAAGACGTCTTCAAGCTGTTATTAAAGAGATCCAAGCGAGTCCTGAATTTATTATCTTATTTATTGATGAAGCTCATACTCTTATTGGTGCAGGGGGAAATGAAGGGGGTTCGGACGCAGCTAATATTTTAAAACCTGCTCTTGCTCGTGGAAACCTTAGAACTATTGCGGCTACAACATGGTTAGAGTATAGAAAGTATTTTGAAAAAGATCCTGCACTCTCACGTCGTTTTCAAAAAATAGACCTTCATGAACCTACTGTTAATCAAGCCATAACAATTCTGCGTGGTATAGCAAACAAGTATGAAGAAGCACATAATATCTATATTGAAGATGATGCATTAGTTGCAGCTGCTACACTTTCTGCCCGTTATATTACTGGACGTCAACTTCCAGATAAGGCGATTGATGTTTTAGATACAGCATGTGCAAATGTAAAAATCTCTAAATCAAATACACCGCATGCTTTGCAAAAAATTCAAGGTGATATTATTGTTATAGAAAGAACATTAAGTTCTTACTCTCGTGATGAAATAAATGGAATAAAAAACTATACAAAAGAAATATTAAACTTAGAAAAAGAAAAGAAACAACTTGAAAAAGAGGCGAAAAAAGTTGAAAATTCTTGGAAAAAACAAAAAACACATCTTAAAAAGATAGTAGAGCTTCGTAAAGAGAATAAAAAAGAAGCTTTAGCTAAAGAATATGAAAAATTGAAAGTTTTTCAAAAGGATGGTATGTATATTTCTGAAAATGTTAGTTTTGAGCAAATTGCAGAGGTTATTGTATCATGGACAGGTATTCCTATAGGCTCTATGGTTAAAGAACAAACTAAACTTGTACTTTCTTTGGATGAGAAGCTTAAAGAAAATATTATCGGTCAAGATGAAGCCCTTTCTCATCTCAGTACTTTTTTACAAATATCAACTGCAGGAATGAAAAATCCTAATGCCCCGGCAGGTGTATTTTTGCTCGTTGGACCATCAGGTGTAGGAAAAACCGAAACGGCAAGAAATGTTGCCAAGTTACTTTTTGGTGGAGAAAAGTTTTTAACTACTATTAATATGACAGAGTTTCAAGAAAAGCATACAGTTTCAAGACTTATTGGATCACCTCCTGGATATGTGGGCTATGGAGATGGTGGTCAACTAACTGACCCTGTCCGTGTTAAACCTTATTCTGTTGTACTTTTGGACGAGATTGAAAAAGCCCATCCTGATATTTTAAATCTTTTTTATCAAATTTTTGATAGAGGTGTAGTAAATGATGGAGAAGGACGTGAGATTGACTTTAGAAATACTGTTATCTTTATGACATCAAACTTAGCAACTGAGGAGATTACAAGCTTGTGTACTCAAAATGAAAATATTGATATGCAAGAACTTATAAGTTCTATTACACCCACACTTTCAAATTACTTAAAACCAGCACTTTTGGGACGTATGAATGTTGTCCCATATAAAAATTTAGCAGATGATGCATTACGGGAAATTGTAAAACTTAAGTTAAATTTTATTGACAAGCAATTAGCAGTCAAAGAAGTAAAGTTTAAGTATGAAGATGAAGTACTTGATAAAATCGTGTTTTTATCAAATGCTATGGATACTGGAGCGAGAAACATAGACCTAATAATTAACACAAACATTATGCCTGTACTATCTAAAACGATTCTTGATTGTACTATTGATGAAAGTCCTTTAAAAACAATAAGCTTATGTTTAGATGAGAATAACAAAATTATTGTAAAAAGTACTTCTATGTTAAAGAAAAAAAGAAGTGAAAATTCAAAGAAAAAAGAGGAAATAAAATGAAATTAATTTTAGTAAGTATTAGTTTACTTATAGGTTTGATCGGTTGTGCACCGATACAAGATACTTATAAGCCGCTTTATCAAGCAAGCCCTGAAAAACAAGCAATAGAAGCGAAGTAAGATGAAACTTGTATTTGATATAGTAAAAAATGGAAAAGAAATTCCAAAGAAAAGAAATTATCATTTCGAAGAAATGGGTGGAACAATTGGTAGAAATGAAGATAATGACTGGATTTTAAAAGACCCTAATTATTATATTTCAGGAACACATGTTAAAATTATTTGTAAAGATAGAACATTTTTTATACAAGATGAAAGTACCAATGGTACCTATTTAAAGAATCCATATAAAAAACTCTCAAAGGGACATCCTACGATAATAAATGCTTCTGATGTTTTTATTATCGGTGATCATGAGCTTCAAGCCCGCTATTCAAATAATGACTATAGTCAAGATGATTTAATTAATTCTGTTCCTTCAGATACTACTACTGATAATGATAATGACAATGACATCATCCCAAATGATGACTTTTTATTTGACTTAAATAGTGATAAAAGTTTTACTTCTATCGAGTCAAAAAGTCCAAATGAGAATCTCCAAGATTTTATTGATGTTGTTTTAGAAGAGAAAGTAGAGGTGATGGATGAACTAGATGTTGGTTCATTCTTCATAGAGTCCAATATTGAAGAAAGTATTGTAGAGGTAAATGAAGAAGTATTTGAGGAACATATTGCAGTTTCATCTTATAGTCGGTCTGAAATAAAAGAAGAACCGCAAACACAAGCTCCTTTTATCCCTAATAATGGTCTTGAAGATTCAGTCTCGATATTAGAATCCAAGTTAAATATTAAGATTAATAGTTTGAAACAAGAAGATAGAGATATCTTAATGGCAGAACTAGGAGATGTCATTGTTTACACTCTGGATGCTCTTCAAAATTCTGTACAACTTAAAGATAAAACTCAACAAGATTTACATTTGTCTACTAATCATTTAGATGTAAATGATAATAACCCTGTTAAACTTGGTTCTGCGGCTATTAAGCTTTTAGAAGATAGAAATCAAAGTGCTATGTTGGGAATGATGAGTGTTTCACAAGGTATTAAAACTTCTTTTAGTGAGTTAGATGCACATTGTATTTCCCTTCATAGTTCAAGTAAAAATATTATGAGAATAGCCGTAACTAAATTTTCACCAAAAAATCTTCAATATCAATTTGAATCAAGTGGTGCACTTCGTGGAGTCTTACCTAAACAGCAACTTCTTTGGAAAGCCTATAGTGATATGTTTGATGTGTTAAATGAACGACCTGAAGTTGGTGTTGATATGATAAAAGACGATTTTAAAAAAGAATATGAAAATATTTCTTACAGCCTAAAATTAGGCTCAGCTACAACAAGAAAGAGAGTATAAAATGATGATAAAAAATATAATTCAATTAAGCCTATTTATAACAATAGCAATAATAGTAAGTGCATGTGCAAGTAAACCAACACATTTAGAACTTGTTATAAAGAGTACTAATCGTATTAATCTCGATAATGACAATATATCTTCACCTTTAATGTTGAATTTTTATGAACTAGATTCTGCTGAACAGTTTTCAAAGCTTGATTACTGGACACTTTTAGATCATGGAACAGATCGATTAAATTCAGATTTGATTTCTCAAAATAAACATATTATTATTCCTAGCGAGGAACAAATTTATAAAATACTTTTTGATGAAAAAGCAAAATTTATTGGAATTATTGGTAATTTTAGAAAACTTGATGCTAATAGCACATGGAAATATGTAATAAATCTTGAGGATAAGACACATAATTATGTTGAACTTCAAATTGATGGTTATGAGATTAAGGAATTTGAATAATGCAACACAAGGTAGTATGGAAAGAGGGATTATTTATGCGTCCACAACATTTCCAGCAAAATGATAGGTATTATACTCATGAGTTAATGGCTCGTACTAAAGAATGGGGACTATTTGATATGAACATTGACACGCACCATCTTGGTTCTGGGAAAGTTGTTTTAAATAGTGTTTCAGGTGTTATGCCCGATGGTACATTATTTGATATAAACTCTAAAACACAAGTTTTAAGTTTAGATATAAAGGTAAAAGATAGTACAAAGGCTTTATATCTAGCTCTTCCAATTACAATGCATCATGGTGATGAAGTACATTTTGAAAACCAAAACCACAGACTTACTCGTTTGGTTGCAGAAAATATGGACGACATACCTAATACTAATTCTGGTGAAAATAGTGAGACAGACATTATTGGTGCAAGG
>FPHF01000005.1_pt1 | contig 14935 bp, 16 predicted proteins | sample 1057241 | NCBI WGS metagenome assembly FPHF01 (sample SAMEA4473298, study PRJEB15554) | hydrothermal vent metagenome | biome: marine basaltic hydrothermal vent biome; feature: marine hydrothermal vent; material: water | place: Pacific Ocean | collected 2011-06-14/2011-07-23 | depth 1709 m | reverse complement strand
AAAAGATTAGTGATATTGAAGTCGTAGGTGCAGGAAAGTGTTCTATTGAGAGAGTCGCGAATAAGTGGCGTTTTGAGATACTACTGCGTTCAGATAAGGCGACTTCAATTATAAACGCAGTAAACAGGACAAAAGTAAAACTAGCAGAAATAGATATGGACCCTATTGATTTTGGATAAGAATTAAATAGTTTTTATTTTAGTATCAAAAAACCAGTAAAATGCCATGATAAGACCTGGCGTTTTTTGATAAGATTCATTAAACATAAATGCTTTTGCATCTTTTAGGCTTAGATAAATAACTTCAATATTTTCTTCTGCCAAACCACCACCCTCGTTAATGATCATACTATCGTTTATCTCAGCATAATAGAGTGTTTGCAAGGCTCCAGAGATACCTACACTTGTGTAGTAGGAGGTGACTTTTGTGATGGAGTCCAGTGGGATATCGTATCCGCATTCTTCTAGTACTTCTTCTCTAGCTATCTCTTTATCACTTATCGCTTTATCGATGATACCTGCACAGAGTTCGTATGTAAACCCGTCTGTTTTGTTTGCATTAAGTACTGGCGGTCGAAACTGTTTTACTAAAACAAAAGAGTTCCGTGTCGAGTTATAGAGTAAAATACTTACAGCATCATGGGAGATTACAGCTTCCCAAAGTTTTGTGACACCCTCATTTTCATATGTAATTGCGATAGGTTTTATAAACTTTGGTTCTTCTAGTGTAGAAGTTTGTATAATTTTAGGCATTTGTATCACAAGATATAGAATGGATGTAACATTTGTTAGTAAATTTTAAAGGTTTTTTATAAGCTGTCTGGTTGTTTAGATGCAAAGCAACAGACTCATCATAATTTTTTTGTAGTTTTAAAAAGGCTTTTTTCTCTTTACCTTTGAGTTTTTTTGTAGTAACTTGCACAACTCGAAGAGGGTTTATAGCACGACCGCGTTTACGCAGTTCAAAGTGAAGGTGGGGACCAGTTGAGCGGCCAGTTGTACCAACATAACCGATAGTCTGTCCTTTTTTTACATACTTTCCTCTTCTAATGCCACGACGAAAAGATTTCATATGAGCATATCTAGTCTCATAACCATCTGCATGTCTTATTTTTACAAGGTTTCCATAACTCCCAAGACGAGCTGCATAACTAACTCGACCACTACCAGCAGCTACTATAGGAGTTCCACGACGAGCTGCATAGTCCATGCCTAAATGTGCCTTCCATTTATGTAAAATAGGGTGCCATCGACGTTTAGTAAAATACGAAGATATCCTAGCACCAGAAACTGGACGAGCCAGTAAAAAGCCTTCTACTTCATGACCTTTTTCATCATAGTATCTGCTATCATCATTAAGATAGATATAGTGTTTTTTATGACGCATTTCTATCATTGCAACATGTAAAACAGGCATAGAGAAAACTTCTCCTAAACGATACTTTTGCTCATAAATCATAACAAGATCATCACCTGCTCTTATGTCATTTTTAAAGTTCAGAGAGTTCCTAAAATTTGCTGTAAAAATTTGAGCGAGTTTTCTACTTCCGGTACGTTTAATAATTGTATAATTTGGAGAACTGACTATCTTTGTAGCAAAGGATTCTACTTTTGTTGTACTTATAATAGGAATGGCTTCGAACTCATAAGTATTTTCACTTTTATAGATGTGGATTTGGAGTTCGTCATTAAGAGGAAGTAAAACCTGTTCTATAGTTTTGTTGGCATCTCGAAGCACTTGATAATGCATACCTGAACGCATCTCTTCTGTTAAACGCTGATCATCTTTATCAAGGTTATAATAGAGAGATTTTATTGGTAAAGAGTTCTTCTCTAAAAAAACTAAAAATGTCTCACCACTAGGCCAACGAAAGCGTTCAACTTCAGATGAAAATAGATTTGTAATGAAGAATAAAAAAAAGAAAATACGTATCAAAAAACTAAGCCTATTATAAAAATTGTAAAACATTATCAAATTTTTGCTTAGTCTGAGGTTTGTTTGATATAATCGCATATAAATAAAATTAAAGAAGTTATATGAAATATTTATTTTTACTACTTATATTAGCACTTGGAATGAGCGCATCAACTATCAAAACAACTTTATTAAGCCTTGATTACAAGACACAAACAGCGACTGTTAAACTTGATAGAGTTGATGTTGGAGTGAGTGGATTTTTAGTGCATACGATAGCAGAAAATCATACTAGTATTTTACAAAATGTCCATGTTATTGCATATAACAAAGAGACAAAAATTGCTACACTAAAGATGGAAGACTTTAATGCCCTGCAAAACAATGCACTTCCAACAGGTAAGTGGAAAGCTGTTGTAGGTGACAGGGTTGAGTTGGCATTTGGATATTCACGTTCAATGCTGATAGCTCCAAGCGAAGAAATTTATCACCGTATCACTCAAAGTGTTCAAACACACTGGGTTCATATTGATATATTTGCAACGATTATTTCATACCGTGGACACCCAACACCATTAAAAGAAGACTTTAACGCTATGAATATCGCTAGTAGTGTAGGACTTTTATTTATCTACTTGGATAAGAAACTCTATACTGTTGATATAAAATCATTTGTAATTTTAAGTATTAGTGATGCACCTTTAGTTCAAGATACCTTACAACTTCCGTTTTACTCTAGAGTGGCGAAAATAGAAGCAAATTGGTGGGGCGAGGGCAGTAAAGAGATAGAAGCTTATGAACCTTATTACTTTGGACTTTTAAAAGAGTATAATCCTCTAAATAAAGAACTCTTAGAAAATATAGAAAAATTTGAAAAAGGACAAGAAAAATGATTGATGAAAAACATTTAAAGCACTTTACATCTATAGTTGGTGCTGATAATATCTACAGTGATAAAGCACACCTTATCGCTTACTCATATGATGCAACACGTACAAAGTTTGAACCTGATGCTGTCATATTTCCTCGTAATGAAGATGATATATCTGCCATACTCAAGTACTGTAATGAACATATAATAGTTATAGTTCCTCGTGGAGCTGGTTCTGGTTTTACTGGTGGAGCACTTCCAAGTAGCGGTGGAATCGTTTTAGGCTTTGAGAAACATATGAACAAAATTTTAGAAATAGATATGAAGAACATGGTAGCTATCGTGCAACCAGGTCTTATCAACATGGACTTACAACGTGCAGTAGAAGCAGTTGGTCTTTTTTATCCACCAGATCCAGCGAGTCAAGATTACTCGACTATCGGTGGAAATGTAAGTGAAAATGCAGGTGGTATGCGTGCGGCAAAGTATGGAATCACAAAAGACTATGTAATGGCTACTCGTGCCGTTCTTCCAAATGGTGATATCATCAAAGCGGGTAAGAGAACTATTAAAGATGTTGCGGGTTATAATATCTCTGGTATCCTTATCGCTAGTGAAGGAACACTTGCAGTACTTTCAGAGATAACACTGCGTTTAATTCCAAAACCTAAGATGACAAAAACAGCTATAGGAATTTTTCCTACTGTAAATGCAGCTATGGAAGCAGTATATAAAACAATGGCAAGTGGTATAACACCAGTTGCAATGGAGTTTTTAGATAACCTCACTATACGTGCAGTTGAGCAAGTACATGCTAAGGGTTTACCTATTGAAGCGGGTGCATTACTTGTAACTGATGTTGATGGAAATCTTGAAGTTGATTTAGATTTTCAACTAACACAAATAGAAAAAGTATTTACAGAAAATGGCTGTTCTGAGTTTAGAGTTGCAAAAGATGACAAGGAAGCCGCAGATATCTGGTTTGCTAGACGAAATGCATCTCAAGCTATCACTGTATATGGTAGTAAAAAAATAAATGAAGACGTAACAGTACCTCGTGCTGTACTTCCTGAGCTTTTAGAGAAGTTCTATGCTATTGCAGATAAGTATGAGATAAACATTCCATGTTTTGGTCATACAGGTGATGGAAATGTACATACAAACGTAATGGTAGACGGTAAAGACCCAGAACAGGTTAAAATCGCTTATCAGGCCATAGAAGAAGTTTTTCAAGCGACTATAGACTTAGGTGGAACACTTTCAGGAGAACACGGCATAGGTCTTGCAAAAGCACCTTATATGAAGATGGCATTTACAGATGAAGAGATGAATCTTTTTCAGTCTATTAAAAATGCATTTGACCCCAACAATATATTAAACCCTTCTAAAATGGGTCTTGATTAAAACATGAATAAACGCAGCACCCATATTCTTGAAGAGATTAAGTTTTGGGTGAGTACGTTTATTGATAAAGAACTTACACTCTTTGCTGCTAGTTTAAGTTTTTATACTATTTTTACTATTATCCCATTGCTTCTAATTATGTTAACACTTCTTACTTCTCTTCCAAGTTTTGCAGAAAATTATGAGAGTATAAAAAGCTTTATTTTCTCCAACCTTATGCCTGTGAATTCTGAGCTTGTGATGGAAAAACTAGATATGTTTTTAGCAAACTCTTCAAAGATGGGTATGATTGGTTTTTTAATGGTTTTAGTCGCCTCACTTCTATTTTTTAAAAACTTTGAGTATATCGCCAACAAAATATTTGATGCGAAACCTAGAACACTTTGGGAGTCTATCACAACTTACTGGACGATGTTAACACTTACTCCTCTAGCACTAGGAGTCTCTTTTTATATCACAGGTTATATTGCGACACTTATGGCCTCAAACTCTCTTACCTCAGGCTTTAACATCTTACCTATAGTTCCATATCTTATCATCTGGGCACTTTTCTTTTTAATATTTCAGATAGGACCAAATGCAAAGATAAACCCGCGTGCTTCACTCATTAGCTCATTTATTATCTCCATAGTTTTTAGTGTGAGTAAAAATGCCTTTATTTATTATGTTTTTATGAACAAGTCTTATACTACGATGTATGGTTCTTTTGCTATTGTAATGTTTTTATTTCTTTGGATATATGTATCGTGGATTATTTTTATATACGGTTTAAAACTATGTTACATTATTGATAGCATATATAAAAAATCCGCCAAGATACATAAGTAAGACATACATAAAAACTCTCTGATACAGTGCGAGTAAAGAAAGCCCCATCTCTATAAATAAAAACTTCAAATCAACTAGTATTTTGACTGTATGTGTCTCAAGATGCATAAGTAGACTCAGTATTGAGTCCAAGAGGTTTCCATATCCAATGAGGTGCAAGAATATACCTATAGGATAAAAAAGGGTAAAGAGTCCCGTCCAGATAATAGAGAGTGGATGATAAATACTAAAGTTACCAAAGATAATAATAGAGTAGGGTAACATTGTAAAATAGAGCCATAGAGGAAGCATGAAAAACTGCCAAATTGTACTTTGCTCTTTGTAATGAAGCAAAAATAAAAAGATGTAAAATACACCAGCTATACTCAGCCAAAAACCAATGCTAAAATAAAGTCGTGGAAAGATAACTAGGATAAGTACTATAGTTAAAAAAAGTGTCTGCATTGAGACGATTTTGAGTCCTCTGTCATAGAGTAGAAATGCAATGAGCAACATTACAAAAGCACGCAGTAGAGAGGGTGGCATATCTAAAAAAAGAAGGTATACAAGAAGAGACATACTTATGATAATAAAAGTATCTACTTTAAGACTTCTATAGGGAAAGTACCTTTTTTGTAAAAATTTATAAGGATACTTAATAAGAAAAAAGAGGATACCGCTTAATACTCCTAGGTGAAAACCACTGATAGCGATAAGGTGTGAGATACCAAGACTAGAAAATATCTGTTGCAGTTCTATTGGAAGTGCTTTAGCTGTAAAAAGCGCTTGATAGACTAGAGATATATCCTTGCTTTTATGCTGTTCGTTTATAAGAGCATTTAGTTGTGTTTTATAACTTTTATCTGCATGAATTTCTAAAATCTTGCTAAAGGAATAAAAACTATGCATATAGTCATAAAAGTCCACCTTACCTGCCCAGATTTCCATACTAATATGCTTATATTTTATATCTTGGAGTTTTTTACTTGCAGTTGTATAAAAAGTACAACCCTTGTCACTTTTTAACTTTAACACTTGATATGTTTTGAGTTTACCTTTTTTGTATTTAGTTTTAGTGTACTGTTTAACTACAGTTGCATTTACAAGTTGTGAGTCAAATTTTGTGAGTTGTTTAAAGTTATAGTACTCTATACCTAAGGAGATACAGAGCAGTATACAGCAAAGGAGAAAAAAGTTAAAAAAGTCTTTCTTAGTTAAAAAGAGAGAGACTTTTTCAATCATTTAAAGTGCCGGCATGTCTATTTGAGGAATGTTCATATCTGCTGATGAGGTGTCTATATTTTCATAAACAGTCTCAACACCAGTACTAAACGCAGGTGCATCAACAAAGCGGGTAAGTTTCTTCTGAAAGATGAGTTTTACATGACCGGTTGGACCATTACGCTGTTTACCAATGATGATCTCAGCTTCCTCTTCTTCTTTTTCTACATACTCAGAGACAAACTCTTTACCCTCAGCTTTTGCAGCTTTTTCGCGCTCTTTTTCTTCCTTGTAAAGATAAACATCATCACGGTAGACAAACATAATAATATCCGCATCTTGCTCAATAGATCCAGACTCTCGAATATCACTCAGCATTGGGCGTTTGTCATTACGAGACTCAACACCACGGTTAAGCTGGGAGAGCGCGACTATAGGCATTTCAAGTTCACGAGCAAGCATCTTTAGTCCACGCGATATTTCTGATACTTGTATATGTCTATCTTGTTTACCGATACCCTGCATAATCTGTAAATAATCTATCACAGCTATCTCTATTTCAGGGTGCTGGTTTTTTAGTTTTCTGAGTTTACTTCTAAGTTGATTTATGTTGAGGCTACCTTGGTCATCTACATAAAGTTTAGCATTATTCATTCTATCAACAGCAGAATTAAGTGAAGACCATTGGTTATCATTCATATCACCAACGCGGAGCTTTTGTAGAGGAATAGAAGTCTGAATAGAAAATAAACGAAGCATTAACTGTTCAGCAGGCATTTCAAGTGAGAAAAAAGCAACACCCTTACCGTTCATGATGAGAGAATTAACAGTATTTAGGATAAAACTCGTTTTTCCCATCGCTGGACGAGCTGCAATGATGACAAGGTCACCCTTACCAAAACCAGTAGTCATTTTGTTAAGTTCGGCAAAACCCGTATCTACTCCAACAAGTACACTATTACCACGAGCTTTCATCTCTTTGATGTACTCCATCGTGTCAAAAGTCATCTTGGGTGAATCTTTAAAGTCAGAAGTTTGGCTATCTTGAGTAATGTCGTAGAGTTTTTTCTCTACTATGTCTATAACTTCAGAAGCAGGAAGTTCTTCTTCAACTGTCACTCTTTTTATCTCAGTAGTAAGTGTTAAAAGGTGGCGTTTAAGTGACTTGTCTTTTACTTCATCAACATAAGCTTTTGTGTTTGAGATAGGGTTAGCAGAGAGTATCTCAAGCATAACCTGTTCATCAAATTTCTTCGCTTTGATAAGCTCTTTTTTGATAAACTCTTCATCAATAGGCTGATCCCTTTGAAGTAAAAGCATCATGGCATTAAATATCTCTTGATGTGCAGGGAGATAAAAATCATCCACTTTAAGTGCAGTAGAGAGATCATCAAACTGACTTGGTTCAAAAACGATAGAGCTTAAAATACTTCGCTCAAAGGCTAGGTTGTAAAGGTTATCTTGCATTACTTAGACTCCGCAGCCATCTTCTCTACTTCATAAACAAACTTATCTACAAGCTCTGACTCATCAAGGTTAGCGATTACTTCGCCTTTAACCATGATTAGGCCTTTACCCTTGCCATAAGCTATGGCAACATCAGCATGAGCCGCTTCGCCTATTGCGTTTACCACACATCCCATCACTGAGACATTTAGAGGTGTTTTTATATGTGCTGTTCTTCTTTCTATTTCAGCTACTGCTGTTACTAGGTCAGCTTCTATTCGCCCACATGTAGGACAAGAGATGATGTTAAGACCATCTGGCATCGCTCCACTGTCTTTAAGGATTGCACGAGCAACATTTATCTCTTCTTCAAGTTCACCCGTGATACTTACTCTCATAGTATCACCAATTCCTTCGAGTAGAAGTGTACCAAGACCTATAGCACTTTTTACAGTAGCATGGAAAAGTGTTCCCGCTTCAGTAACGCCAAGGTGAAATGGATAGTTGTTTTTAGGACGCAGTTGTCTATAAGCGGCTACAGTTCTCTCAACATCACTTGCTTTAAGAGATATTTTTATGTCTGTAAATCCAAGGTCTTCTAGGTACTTGATGTTGTACTCAGCTGAGGCTACCATTCCTTCTGCTGTTTGACCATACTTGTTTTCAAACTCTTTTTCTAAACTCCCTGCGTTTACACCGATACGAATAGGAATATCTCTTTGTTGACATGCTTTAACTATCTCTTTTATACGAGACTTTTCACCGATGTTTCCAGGATTAAAACGGATACAGTCAACAGACTCTGCAGCGATAAGTGCTAGTTTATAGTTGTAGTGAATGTCTGCAACGAGAGGCAGGTCTATTTGCTCTTTAATGGCTTTTAATGCAAGTGCATCTTCCATATCTGGAACAGCTACACGAACGATATCACAACCTGCAAAGTGTAGTCGTTTTATCTGCTCAACAGTTGCATCTACATCATAAGTGTTTGAGTAAGTCATCGACTGTGTAGAGATTGGTGCATCTCCACCAACAGCTACATCACCGACATATATTTTTTTAGTTGGGTATCTTGTTATCATAAAGTCATTTTATCCTTTTTTTTATGAAAAAGTGCTTATCCCTTTTGTCTAAAATTTAAAGTCCATATTTGTATAAAGCTAAGAAGCTAGTACATTGAGTAGTATAAGTGTTAAGTATTAGCCCTTCTTGTGATAGAATTTCATTATGAGTATAAAAGATAAGATAAAAAGAACAATTTTAATAGCCTTAGGTTTTGCATTAGCTACATACCTTATAATGAGTGGAACAGCTATTTTAACTCAAGATAACAATACAAGTGTACAGATGGAATCCGATGGCTAGAATAACTCTAAACAAATCAAACTTTTTTCATAATTTAGACATTATTAAAGCCCAAACGCAGAGTCTAAAAAAAATAGCCCTTGTTTTAAAAGATAATGCTTATGGCCATGGTTTATTAGAGATGGCACAACTTGCACATGAGTACGGTATAACAAAAGCAGTTGTCCGCTCCAATGCAGAAGCACAGACAATAGAAGAGTTTTTTGAATATATACTAGTTTTAGCAGATATTCCAAAAGTTCCAAGTAAAAAAATAAGATATACGATTAATGATGCACAGAGTATAAAAGAGTTTCCAAAGGGTACCTTGGTTGAGTTAAAAGTAAATACGGATATGAATAGAAATGGTGTCTCAATAGATGAGTTAAAAACAAGTATAGAACTTATAGAGAAAAGAGGTTTATGTCTTGAAGCAATTTTTACTCATTTTAGTTGTGCAGATGAGTTAAATGGAAACTATGAACGCCAAAAAGCAAACTTTTTAAAGATAAAACAAAATGCACCTCAGGGTCTGTATTTTCACTCATGTAACTCAGCAGCCCTCTTTCGAGAAGAAAATTTTGATGAAGATATGGTAAGAGTTGGGATAGCGGCATATGGTTGTTTAGATATGCCATCAAGTTTTAAAGAACATGGATTAAAACCTGTTTTAGCTCTTTATGCAAAAAAGATATCTTCAAGACAAATTTCTAAGGGTGACTCAGTTGGTTATGGTGCTACTTTTGTATCTCAAAGTGACTTAGTAGTGAGTAACTATGACTTTGGTTATGGAGATGGTTTTTTACGAGCAAATTCTAATACTTACAAAACACCAGAAGGTATACAAATAGCAGGAAGAATCTCTATGGATAACAGCTCTTTTTTAAGTGATAAAGATGAGATACTTATTTTTAATGATGCAAGAGAAGTGGCTACTTTTGCTAAGACTATTTCTTATGAAGTCCTTACATCACTCAAAGAACATATAAAACGCGAGATTATCTAAGAGTTTATCTTAATGATAGCATTGGCAAATATAACACCATCTACACCAAGTAAAGCAAACTCTTCTATATCACTCTCCTCTGTAGTAGAGACGAGGATTTTTGCATCAAAAAGATATGTCTCCGCAATGAGTTGTGCAGTTTTTGCTAACTCTTTTTCAACGATGATAAAGTCACAAGATAAAGAAGAAGCATACATGAGTTCTTTAATATTAGAAACACTTAATGCATATGTAATATCATTGGCATTGAGGTGATGAATGATGTCTAAATTTTCTTCACTAAACTCTAGATAAATGGCAGAAGAGGGGGGTGTGTTAGTTATCGCATCAATAGAGTTTATATGATAAAAACTAGGTGATTCTAAAAACCTATGTCCAAAAAACAACATTTATTTTGCCTTGTCCACACACTCTTTTGAGCAGTAGTACTTTGCATTACTTAAAATGGATTCGCCCACTTCAGTATATACACCACAAGTAGAGCACTCTACCATATCATTTGCTTTTAGATCATCTTTTTTTGTGCTATTATTTTCTGCGATTGTAGGCTTTTTTTTGATAAACATAAAGTAAACTATGCCTATAACACCTAAAACAAGTAGTACTTTTAGTATCATAAAGTTTCTCCTAATAATAAATAGTGTCTATTTTTTGTCTCTATAATTTTATGTTGCATATTTTGCACACCATCTGCTATCTCATCATACACTTTCTCGCCCTTATAAAAAAGAAACTTTGTATTTGCATCACGGAAGTTTTCACTTAAGTTTAGCAGCATTTTTGTCTCGGTAACTGCACGTGAAGTTATCATATCAAAGATTTTTGGTTCCATCTGTTCAACTCGTTTTTTAACGACTGTTACATTTTTCAGTTCTAAGTCTGCTTTGATAAACTGTAAAAAAGAGGCACGCTTAGAGAGTGGTTCTACTAAAGTGACATGTGTATTTGGAAGTCCAAAAGCGAGTATCATACCTGGAAAACCAGCACCTGTTCCTATATCCATAAGTGAAGTTACTTCTGGTAAAAATGAGAGAGGAAAAATTGCATCGTAGATAAACTCATCAACAGTTTGAGAGTCTTTTGCCCCTGTTAGGTTATGGATTTTATTCCATTTATGTAAATGCTCTTTATATTTTTGAACATTATAAAAAAAGTCATCAGGTAGGGTGATGTTGTCATTGTCAAGTATAGTTTTTAAGTCCAATCAAATATCCTTTTAAAAAGATATTTTACCTAAAAAATGCTTTGTTTTAAAAATGTGCTTATTATCACTAGTTTTACAAGACTTTTTGAATTTCTTCTGCTGGAAGAGGAGGTGAGTAAAGATAACCTTGTATAAGTTCACAACCATTTTGCATTAAAAAGTTTTTTTGTTCTTGTGTCTCTACACCTTCTGCAATTAGTTTTAAGTTTAAACTTTTCCCCAGTGCAATAATTGCTTTTGTGATAGCCATATCATCTTCATCCTCTGGTATGTCTTTTACAAAAGCACGATCGATTTTGATTTTATCTAGTGGTAGTTTTTTTAGATAAGACAGAGAAGAGTAACCCGTACCAAAGTCATCTATAGCTATTTCAATTCCTAAGTCATGAATTTGATTTAACTTAATTATAGAAGATTCTGGATTTTTCATTACTTGGCCTTCTGTCACTTCTAACTCTAACCACTCTGTTTTAAAAGCTATTATTTTCATAGTATCTAGTAGGATAGTTAAAAAGTTTTCTTCGTTTAATTGTTTCATTGCAAGGTTTAAAGAAAGAACTCCCGGATTAAATCCTTGTTTGTACCAAAGGGAAAATTGCTTCATTGCGATACTCATAACAAGTTTATCAATCTCTATGATTAAACCAGTCTCTTCGGCAAGGGGGATAAAGTTAAGTGGTGGAATAAGTCCTATTGTTGGATGATTCCATCTAACAAGTGCTTCCATCCCAATGATTTTATCAGTTTTTGTATCATACTGTGGTTGGTAGTGGACAAGAAACTGCTCTTCTTTTATAGCTAAGCGTAGACTTGACTCTAAAACAACACGTTCAAATGCTTGTGAGGTCATATCTGCTGAATAAAACTGAAAGTTATTTCTTCCTGCATCTTTAGCCTTATACATAGCTACATCAGCAAACTTTATGAGGTTATCGTCGCTAGTTGCATCTTCAGGATAGATACTTATACCTATACTTGCAGTAACATAAAGGTTATGTGTACGAATTTGTATAGGTTCTTTCATAATATCTACAATCTTTTTTGCGACGATTGAAGTGCTTTGCATACTTTGTAAATCTTTTAATATAATAGTAAACTCATCACCACCAAGTCTTGCTAATGTATCTTCTTCACGAATGACGGAGTTTAATCTTTTTGCGGCTTGAATAAGTACTTCATCACCTATATGATGACCAAGTGAGTCATTTATTTGTTTAAATTGGTCTAGGTCTATAAAAAAGAGAGCAAACTTAGCATGGTTTCGTTTTGAAGATATGATTGCTTGGGAGAGTCTATCTTTAAAAAGTGCTCTGTTTGGAAGACCTGTTAAAATATCATAGTGTGCTTGTTTTTGTAAAAGTTCTGTCTGCTGTTTGAGTAACTCTTCTGTTTTCTTTTGTGCTGTTATATCTTGAATATATCCAATATATCCATCTACATTGTCATTTTCATCACGGGAAACACTCAGGGAAAGATTACAAATAATTCTAGGAGAGTTTTGCTTTAACATATAGGCTTCTATATCCAAGTTTCCTTGAGTGTTTAATATAATAAATAGCTCTTCAACGGTGTATTTGTTATTCTTATCATATATCTCAGCGATACTTTTTCCTACTATCGCTTCTTCTGAATACTCAAAAAGAGTTGTACTTCCTTTGTTCCAATTTGTAATGAGTCCATTTTTATCAGTAGAAATTACAGAGTCATGGATATACTCTAGTACTTTTGCTTGTTTTTTGTACTGAAGTTCAAGTTGTATAATTTCTGATACATCTGTATCAAAAAGAACATATGCAGGTGCATTGTGATAGGTGATTTTATGAAGATAAGATTGCACATAGTAAGTACTAGAATCTTGGCGTTTGTGTAGTGTTCTTTTAAGTATATAGTCTTGGTGCTCTAAAAAAGAACGGATTTTTAAAATTTCTTTGTTTGTAAGTTTAGGATTTATATCTTTTACATGCATTTTGAGTAACTCTGATTCATTGTATCCAAGTGCATCACAAGCCCCTTGGTTTACATAAAGATACTTAAGTGTCTCTACTGATATTATATATATCTCATTTGATGAATGTTGCATGACTTGTGATAACTCTTGAGCCTGAGTTTTGGTAGCTACTTGTTCACTAATATCTTGTGTTGTTCCTAAAAGTTTAAAGGGTCTTAAATCTTCATCGTATACAACTTGAGCACTTATTAAAACATCAATACACTTCCCAGTTGAATGGAGTACTTGACATTGGAAGCTGATAGCTTCTCCACTCTGTATAGCATTTTGCAGTCGTGTCTGTGCATCTTTTTTATACTCTGGTAAAAGTATAGAAAAAAATAGTTCTAGGTTTGCAGGAGTACTCTTAGGTATTCCATAGATTTCGTAACTCATATCAGACCAAGTGGATTCTTGTGTATTTAAATCAATTTCCCAACTGCCTAGTCTAGATATAGATTCAAGTTTATGTAGGATGGCTTCTCTCGATTGGAGTTTCTTCAGGACTGTAGTAATATCGTCATTTTCTATATCTAATTGCATGAATTACTCCCCGTCTTTTAAAATAGGTGTCCCATCTCATCGCGTTTGGTATCTAAATAGTCTTCGTTAAATTTATTTGATGCCATTATTATTGGCATACGCTCTAGAATCTCAACTCCGGTAATTGCTTTTACCTTATGTGGATTATTAGTAAGTAGTTTTATTTTTTTAATCTTGAAATAATCCAAAATAAAAGTTACAACCTCATAGGTTCTCTCATCAGAGGCAAATCCTAACTGATGATTTGCTTCTATGGTATTGAGCCCTTTATCTTGTAGAGCATAGGCATTTATCTTATTTAAAAGACCAATGTTTCTGCCCTCTTGACGAAGGTAGATAACCATACCACCTTCTTTATTTATAAGCTCAAGGGCAAACTCTAGTTGGTCACGACAGTCACATTTGAGGCTGCCAAGAGCATCACCTGTTAAGCATTCTGAATGAACCCTAACTATAGGGTACTCCTCCAGATTTTTTGCATAAATAACTAGATGCTCTTTTTCACCTTCTTTAAAGGCCTTGATATGGAACTCACCGAAACGTGAGGGTAAATTTGCTACTTCTGATATCTCTATATTCATTAATTTAATCTTTAAAAGGGTAAAATATTTTCTTAGTAATTATTATAGCAAAAAAAAGGTTTAAAATGTTTCAAAGATTTCGTCGAACTCGTTTAAATAAACATCTTCGTTCGCTCGTGAGAGAGACGCAGGTGAATGTAGAAGATTTTATATATCCATTATTTATCAGAAGTGGAGAAGGTATAAAGACGGAAGTAGCATCAATGCCTGGCGTTTTCCAAATGAGTATCGATGAAATTTTAAAAGAGTGTAATGAACTTAAATCACTTGGAATTTACTCTATTATCCTTTTCGGAATTCCTGATACTAAAGATTCTATTGGTAGTGATGCACTTTGTGAGCATGGTATTATCGCTTCATCAATCCGTGCTATAAAAGCTGCACATCCAGATATGTTTGTAGTAACTGACCTCTGTTTTTGTGAGTATACGGACCATGGGCACTGTGGAATTATAGATGAAGTAAAAGAGACTGTTAACAACGATGCAACTCTAGAAATTTCAGGTGAGCAAGCACTTATCCATGCAAGAGCTGGTGCAGATATGATAGCACCCAGTGGAATGATGGATGGCATAATCCAAACACTTAGAGAAGCACTTGACAAGGG
>FPHF01000029.1_pt2 | contig 15067 bp, 20 predicted proteins | sample 1057241 | NCBI WGS metagenome assembly FPHF01 (sample SAMEA4473298, study PRJEB15554) | hydrothermal vent metagenome | biome: marine basaltic hydrothermal vent biome; feature: marine hydrothermal vent; material: water | place: Pacific Ocean | collected 2011-06-14/2011-07-23 | depth 1709 m | reverse complement strand
CCATTGTACATAGCAGCTGAATACTTACCTGTCTGGTTTCCTTTAACCTGATTTCCAAGTAAAGGTAGTATTGTTCCCCCTGAGCTACTCATAAGCTCTTTTATATCATCAACACTTCTTGCAAATATTATAGAGATAAAAAAAGCTTGTACGGGTGAAGCCACAGGACTGAGTACTTGTTTTTTATTAAAATATTTATATAAAGAGACATCATTCGTCCAGATATTTACATTTTTATCAAATTCTGAAAACATTAATACTATTGTTGGTTTTGAAAACTCTTTTAGTAAAGCTTTCTCGTAGACTTCTATACTTTCATTTATGGGTATTTCTTTCAGCATTATTAGCTTTAAAGATACACCTGTTTTATCAAAAAGTTCCGAACCAAGTATTTCAATATCTTTTGTAAATTTTGGATTATAAATAATCTCATCTTTATATAAATACTCAGCGAATACTTCAACTTGAAAAAAAATAGTTATGATAAGGGCTAAAAGCCCTTTAGGAAAATTATTCAAATTAACTCCTAACCAATAAAAAGATGATTAGGCGTTAGTACTGAGTAAAGAGTAAAGGCAGCCAATAGGACTAAGCCTAATGCAATAAGTTTATCCATCTTAAACTCCTTTTACATCTATAATATGTTTAGCATTATCTTTGTCAAACATTTTAATAGATTTTTCGTCTTTTATATCATAATAATTCGTAGCATTATTATTTTGTGCGCCTATAGCAAAGTACATAAGAAAAACAAGTGCTATTAAAAGTACAGATACTGCTATAACAAACCCTAACAGTCCATCAAATGCAAAAACATTTCTTGAATCACCCATATTACTCTCCTTTACTTAAACTAATTATATAAGCACTTACTGCTTCTTTTTGTTTAGTGTTTAATCTATCAAATGCAGGCATGGCACCAATTGATCCTTTTTTACCATGGTTTAATACATTAACAATAAGAGTTTGATCATATGTAGCTACATTTGGTGCAACATACTCCATGCCTTTTCCATCCATGCCATGACAAGCAGCACATGCTCCAGCGAAGACATCCCCACCTTCACCACTCATACCGTTTGCGACATAAGCTGGAGCATAGTCTTTGTTTGCATTCATTATACCATCACGATTAGGCATTGGATTTTCACTCCCCATAAGTGAGTTATTTGAACCATTGATGATGACATCTTTAACAGTTATAGCTTCAAGTCTAACATTTAAGTCAGCTGCTTTACCATCAATACCATCAGCAGCAAGACCATGACATACTTTACATTCAGCCAAAAATACTGACTCGCCCATCTCAATTAATCTATCACCTGTAATAGATGCATATTTTTTTTCAAATTTAGCATTATGCACAGCAACATCTTCATTATACTCACCAATTTGTGAATAGGAGTTTACTGGATAACCAACTACAAAGTACCACATACCCCACACCATAGTTGCAAGGTACATAATTGCCCAACCTGTTGGAATTGGATTATGGTACTCGCCTATATCATCCCAACTGTCCTCAGACAATTCTCCATCTGCACTATCAACTTGCATCTGACGAACATACTTAATTACAACAAAAACTGTAATTATTACGAGTGCAACGGCACCCCCAACTGCTAGCATATTTACTATATCGCCATTAAATCCACCCTTAGATCCAATAACTGAAACATAGGTAAAAGCCAACATAAAGCTTATTCATATATCTCTCCTATTTTTTTATGCCCTTCCGGTACTTTTTATCCCTTGATGTAGCATTTACGGGAGTATCTGCTATATCATCCTTTAATGCCATATTGCTGTACTTCTCATAATCAACACCATCGGCATCTTTTCTTTTGCTATATAAATGATATATATATGCATAAAGACCGATGGCAAGACCAACAGTCATTATGAAATATCCATAAGCTTGTAACTGAGCAATATCCATTTTTTTACCTTTTATTTCAAACTATTCATATATGCAATAATTGCAACTATCTCTGGAATTCTTCCACTTGCTACTGCATCTTTAATATTTTGATCCTTCATATCAGCCACTATCACATTTGCTTCTTCTAGTGCTATAGCATTTGCCTCTGCAATTGAATCACCCATTTTAATAATTTTTGTTGTTCCATCTTTCATAGGAATCTCTTTGTTATAAGGAACAGAGAAAAATTGTGCAACTGTTAGCTGTTCTGCATATGCAGTTTCAATATCAGTTTCATTATCATATAACCAAGTGTACTTAGGCATAATAGAACCTGGGACAACTGCAGCAGGATCTTTCATATGATTTTCATGCCAATCTGTAGTACGATAATTACCTACACGCATCAAGTCTGGACCAGTACGTTTTGAACCCCAAAGAAAAGGTCTGTCGTAAGCATACTCACCACTCATAGAGTAGTGACCATAACGGTCAGTTTCTGACTTAAATGGACGAATAAGTTGTGAATGACATGCATTACAAGAATTTTTAATATAAACTTGACGACCTGCTAACTCTAAAGTAGAGTAAGGAGTTGTCCCTACTAATGGTCGTGCTGCTTGAGCAAAGCTTGGAATGATTTCTACTAAACCAGCATAAGCAATCACAACAAAGACACTGAGTGCAAAAAAGAAGGGATGTTTTTCTAACCAATGAAACATAATATAATCCTTTTACTAAGCGCCCATAGGCGATGCATTTTGTAACTCGTGTTCTTCAACTTCGCGAGCAGATGTAGTTTTATAGATGTTGTATACAAACATAAGAAAACCAATTAAGTACAGAGTACCACCAACAGCACGAATTGTATAGTAAGGATGTAATACAGTTACTGTATCGATAAATGAGTAAGCTAAGTTACCAAACTCATCGTGAGCACGCCACATCATACCTTGGGTAATTCCTGCGATCCACATAGATGTAAAGTATAAAACAACACCTAAAGTTTGAATCCAAAATTGCATATTCATTAAACTTCTAGAATAAATCTCACGTCTAAAGATACGAGGAGCCATATGATATATAGCTGCTATAACAATAAAACCAACCCATCCAAGTGCACCATCATGTACATGTCCTATAATCCAGTCAGTAAAGTGAGCAATTGCATTAACAGATTTTATAGCTTGAATAGGACCTTCTAATGTAGAGAACATATAAAAAGTAGAACCAAGAACCATAAACTTAATCAGAGGAGACGATGCAACCTGTTGCCACTCACCTTTCATTGTTAGAAGCATATTAATTGCAGAACCCCATGAAGGTAGGATTAAAATAACTGAGAATACTGAACCCATAGTCTGCATCCAATCCGGAACAGTTGAATAAAGCATGTGGTGTCCACCTGCCCATAAATAAACAAACATTAATCCCCAAAAAGCAAGTAAAGATAATTTATATGAATAAATAGCTTGACCAGACTCTTTTGGTAAAAAATAATAAATAATTGCAATAATAGGAGTAGTTAATACAAATGCAACTGCATTATGTCCAAACCACCACTGAACTAATGCATCATTTGTACCTGCATACATAGAAACAGAATGCCACCATGCACCTATCATAGTTTCTCCAGCTGGAGAAGTAGCAAGTATAGTTGGTATTTCCATATTATTAAATAGGTGAAGCATAGCAACTGCTAAAAATGTTGCTATATAGTACCAGATTGAGATATAAAGTGATTTTTCACGTCTAAAACCAATTAAACCTGCAATACTTGCACCCCATAGTAACCATATAACTGTAATAGCCAAATCAATAGGCCACTCAAACTCTGCATACTCTTTTGATGTAGTTGCACCCAATAATAGTGACGTCACAATCAATGCTGAAGAAAAAAAGTATAACCAAAAGTGTAATTTACCTATAAACATCAATGTTTTAGACTCTGCCATTGATACTTTTAGTACACGTTGACCAACATAATACCAAGTTGCCCAAACAGCACTCAGTACAAAACCATAAATTACACTATCTGTGTGTAGAGGTCTAAGACGGCTAAAGTTAGTATATTCAGCTAAATCTGCACCCAAAAAAGTATTAAACTCTGGATATGCCATTTGCCATGCTAATATTACCCCTATAAGCATACCAATTGTCCCCACAAACAGTGCATTCATTATAAACAACTTAGATACACTATAGTCATATTCTAATGGACCATTCTTATTCATATAATCTCCTTGTATATTAAATTAAGTTAAAACTAAATAAAAACTTATGTAAAAACTTATGTAAAAACTTTACATCTAATATATTAACAGTATTATAATTTAGGTTACCTTAAAAGTAAAAATTATAATAACTATATGTTTTGATTATCTTTATTCATTGCAATTAGTAAATCGGCATTTTCTTCTTGCATTTCTTTGAATGATTCTTTAAGTTTTTTATGTAAGTCTTTATCATTTAAATCTTCTGCAACTATCTTACCATAATGTTTAAAAAAATCACTATAAGGAGTGATACCTACTGCAAGCACCATTGTAAGGTTTACACCAGGGAAGTAAGTTTCCCAAGATGGTTTGATTTTTTTAATAACACTTTTTCTTGTCATATAGATGATCACAACTACTATCATCATCATGATAGACATAAAAACTATAAACATAACTATTTGAGTAACTAGTCCAACTTTCTCATAAACATAATCATTAAAAATTACGAAGAACTCGACAAAAGGCATAGCAAGGATAATAGCTTTAATAACTAGACTACTCATACCACCAACAGGTGCGCCGTTAAAGAGGCTTAATTTTTTTCCATTTTTATTTGTAAAGGTAGCTAATATAGATTTGAGGGGGTAAGTTGACATAGGATTTCCTAAATATAATCTTAATAAATTTGGGAAATTATAGCAGAGGAAACTAAAAGTTTAGAAAATAGAGAAGACTCTATTTTCTAAGATAATGCGTTAAATTTTAACATCTCATCAATAGTAACTAAAATAATAGTTAATAAAAATGCAGCATTAATCTGGTAAAAAATCTTTCTTGCATGTTTGAGTTCAAAACTTTTAGATAAAAGTTGTAAACTACTAGCAAATCCAAGTAGTCCAGTTATAACAAGTAAAATAAGAATTACGTCACTTGCCGGATTAAATATACTAACCATAAAAATACCAGTTTGTATTGTAAAAACAAGCCATACAAAAGTTAACTTTTGAAGTGTATTTTTACCAAAAAGTTTCATGGCTGTTGGATAACCACCATTATCATAATCACCATAAAATAGCATAACTAGTAACCAAAAATGTGGCACCTGCCATACAAAGTAAAAAAGACCTAAAGCATAAAACTCAACTTCTCCTAAACTATGTCCAGCTGCAATCCAACCAATAGCAGGAGGGATGACACCAAGTAAAGCACCAGGAACAACAGCTAAAGCACTTGTCTTCTTTAATGGAGTATAAACTATGTTATACCAAATAAATGCGAATAAAAATAAGTTTACACCTATCATACCAATAACATAATAAATTAAAGCAAGTGAAACAAGAATTAAAACGACTGCGATTATTACACCAGAAAGTGGTGACCACTTTCCAGATGCGATAGGTCTATTTTTTGTACGTTCCATTAAAGCATCTGATTTGTACTCTTGAACTTGATTAAGTGTCGAAACACCCATAGCTACAAGAAGTACTGCAAAAGTTGATAAAAACATATCCGTTCCAATCTCACCCTTTGCCATTATATAGGCAAAGAGAGCCGAAAGGCTCACTGCGAAAGAAAGAACAAATTTCGTAAGAATTCTTAGATCTCTAATCATTATTTCTTTTCTAAATATTCTGCAATAGCTGAAATTTCTTCTTCTGATACATAAGGGAATGCTGGCATAGTACCGATCATACCCTCTTTACCGTTCTTTAATACATTACGTAAAAGATCTACATCGTAACTTACAAGACTTGGAGATGTACCATACTGACCCTTACCATCTTCACCGTGACATGAACTACATGCTGCAAATGAAGCAGGCTGATCGCCTTTCATACCACCAGCTACATAAGCTGCAATTTCCTCAGCATCTGCACCTGAAGCCATACCAGCTGGCATTTCGCCCATAGCATAACCAAGTTTATTTTGACCATTTTCAATAACATCAAGTACTTGCTCGTGAGTCAATCTTCTAGTCTGAAGAGTAGGACCAACAAGTCTTTTATCTGTATTTACTGCGTGACAACTTTTACAACCATGTTGTTGTAATATTGCATCACCTGAGTTAGCATAGTCACCCTCTGGTGTTTCTTCATTACTATTGAACCAAGTGTTGTATTTATCTATTGGAAGAACAACAACTCTTGAGTACATATACGAGTGATCAGTACCACAGTACTCAGCACACTCAACTTCATACTCGCCAACTTTATCAGAATTAAACCACTGCTTTGTTATACGACCAGGAACAACATCTTCTTTCATACGGAAAGCTGGGATAAAAAATGCATGTAAAACATCATCAATCGGTGCTGTCATATTTAAGATAATATTTGTGTTAACTGGTACATAAAGTGCCGATTTACCCATTGTACCTTTAGAAATAAGTACTCCATTCTCATCATATGAAGGTTTAGTATATGCTCCACCGAGTTTATGAACAAATCCGCTTGCATTAGCAGGATACTCATATCTCCATTTCCATTTACTACCTTCAACTTCAACGACAATACTATCATCAAGTGCTGGCATAGTTCTAGCTGTTACCATAGAAGTGTAACCGTACCAAAAACATACAAATAAAGTGATTGTAGGAACAACTGTCCAAACAATCTCTAATAATGTATTGTGAGTAACATTTTGGATGTCCTCATCTTTAACATTGTTTTCACGATACTTCCATGCTAAATATACTAGTGGAATTGCAACCGAAGCAAAAAGAACTAGTGAAATCCATAAGTTGATTTCAAGAGCTTGTTGAATGTGTTCTGCGATTACTGTACCGCTTGTATTAAAACCTTGTAACATATGGCCTCCTTAGTGCTCTGAGTGTGCAGGTTCATGACTAGCATCACTCGTATGTTCTGATGTAGTATGACTAGCATCAGAGCTTGTAGAGTGGTGACCAGCTGTAGGGCTACCAGCACTCGTTGCAGTAGATGAAATATGACTCTCATCTACATATTGAAAATTATTTACATCGTAAATTACGATTGAAAAGAAAAATAAAACGATAAAAACAGCAAAAGATACTGTCCAACCGATTAAAGTTTCACCTTTTAGGTGCATATAATAAAATAAAATTATAATCGCTTTAATAAGACCAATTAATAACTGTACTACAAAAGTAGCATCTGTTAAAAACATACTTGGTTGAATGAAAGTAATAGTAGTTAAAATTAAAAGTCCTATTAGAACCTTATAATAACCACCTTTTTCTGCTTGATAATCTACAGTTACATTAGTGCTCATTGCTGTGCCCTCCAAAAAGTGATCCTATATCAGGCAAGTGGTATCCACCAGCATCCGCGCCAATCATATAGAAGTAAGGAAAAACAAATACCCAGATTAAGTGAACTAAATCCCAGTAAAGTGCGATATTCCAGTAAAGGATATGGTGATCAGTAGTTACTTTGTTTGCATTAATACGCTTAAGTAACCATAACATAAGACCAATACCTATGATAATGTGAAAACCATGTAAACCAGTCATTGTAAAGTACATACCAAAGAATAGTATTTGACCAAATGGCTTAGAATGTGCATTTCCAGACTGAAGTGCATCAAGACCAAGGAAAACACCGTGATGGTACTCTAAAGACCACTCAACTGCTTTTACTCCTAGGAATAAAAAAGCAAAAAAGATAGTAGCCCAAATCATAAGTTTAGCACCCTTTACATCACCACTACGAATCTTAAGTAAACCAAGACCCATTGTAAGTGCAGATATAAGAAGTACTACTGTATTAAAACCACCAAGGACTCTATTTAATGATGCTGATGCATCAATATAATCTTGATGATGAAGTGTAAAGTAATATGTAAGAACCATAAACATAGCACCAAACATAAGAACTTCAGTTAACATAAATAACCAAAATCCTAATTTACCACCGTAAAAGTCACCTTGCCAGCCTTGAACTTCATGTTCAACACCATCACGAGTAGTCGCGATTTCTGGTACGTATGCGTGATCAGACATTAGTCAATCCTTTTCATAGTTTCGTAATCAAATTTAACCACTGGCTTACCATGATGATATTCATATGGATTGAAGTCAACATAAGGAACTTTAGTATGGTTCTCTAATGGTGGTGGTGAACTTGGTAAGTGCCACTCAAGAGTAGTTCCTTCCCATGGGTTAGTACCTGAAAGCTCTCCAGTATTCCAAGAACTTAAAAAGTTCCAAAACATTAGAAGAAGACCAGCTAAAATAACAATTGCACCGATACCAGAAACTTGATGATAAATCTCAAATTCAGGAAGGTAATCAAAATAACGTCTAGGCATACCGTAGTAACCAGCGATAAACATTGGGAACCAAAGTAAGTTAATACCGATAAAGTTTAACCAGAATGCAACCTTAGCAACACCCTCTTTATACATTCTACCAGTAACTACTGGGTACCAATAGTGAAGACCAGCGAAAAATAAGAAAACAACTCCACCAAGAATAGCATAGTGAAAGTGAGCAACAGAATAGTAAGTATCTTGAAGGTGAATATCAGCACCAACCATTGCAATTGTAACACCTGTAACTAAAGCCCATAACATTGGTGTTTTAAGGATAACTTTACCCTTGTACATTGTAGCAATCCAGTCATAAAACTTAATACCTGTTGGAATAGCAACAAAGAATGTAAGGAATGAGAAAATTGTTTTAGCAATGTCTGACATACCTGAAGTAAATAAGTGGTGACCCCATACTAAATAACCGATACCTGCAATTGATGCAGATGAAAGTGCAATTGTACGGTAACCAAAGATTTCTCTTCTAGAAAATACAGGAATAATTTCTGACATAATACCAAATGCTGGTAAAATCATTAAATAAACTGCTGGGTGAGAGTAAATCCAAAAGAGGTGCTCAAATAATACTGGATCTCCACCTTTAGCAGGATCAAAAATACCAATACCGAAGTACTTCTCTAAAATAGCAAGAATAAGTGTAATACCTACAACTGGAGTTGCAAGAAGTTGAATCCATGCAGTTGCATATATTCCCCATACAAATAAAGGCATTTTAAAGAAATCCATACCTGGAGCACGAAGACGGTGAATAGTTACAAGAAAGTTAAGACCTGTAAGAATTGAAGCCATACCAAGAACAAACGCAGCAACAAGTGTAGTAATAACATTTGTATCTGTATTTAAACTATATGGTGCATAAAATGTCCAACCTGTATCTGCAAAACCGTTACCAGTCCATAAAGATGAAAGTGCAATCATACAACCTAAGATATATAACCAGAATGTGAACCAGTTAAGACGTGGGAAAGATACATCTTTAGCTCCAATCATTAATGGCATAACTATATTACCAAATACTGCTGGAATACCTGGAATGATAAATAAGAAAATCATAATAACACCGTGAAGTGTAAAGGCTTGATTAAATGTATCACCATCCATAATTTGTGCACCTGGTGCAAATAACTCTATTCTCATTGCCATTGCCGTAGCGATTGCAATAAAAAAGAATGTGAACATTACTGCTGCATACATAACACCAATACGTTTATGGTCTACTGTAAGTAGCCATTGCATAACTTTTGTTTTTGGGTGACCAATCGCACAGTGCGTTTCGTCGAAATAACTTTTACTCATTGTCTTCTCCTTTTTTTTGATGGTCGTCTTCTTTTCTACCTGATTTAACAAGCCAAATGAAAAATACCAATACTATCGTTATCATTACTGTTGCTGCAATTTTCTCCCAAACAAAAACATAAGTTTTCCCTTTAGGGTCATATGCAAAACAAAATAGTAATGTTTTCGCAATTGTTGGTCCTACTTTTCCGTCTGCAGCTTCTATTACAGACATTTTCACATCAAAAGGAAGTTGGTCAATACCATTAAGGTATCTCGTAATCTTTCCTTCTGGGGATAATACTATTAGTGCTGCACCGTGTATATACTCTACATTTCCATTAGACAAAACGTCTTTTTCGAAATAAAATCCAACTTCATCTGCAAGAACCTTGGAACTGCCATCTTTTCCGATAACAAAACTCCAAGCATCCGTGTCAAATGCTCTCGTCATAGATGCTAAAAGATTCCTCTTTTTAGCTGCTGCTAAAGGGCCTGTTTCAGTTTCTGCGAAACTTACTGTAAGAACTCGATAGTCAACATTTTCTTCTAAATCTAATCTACCCAACATATCAGCCATATCATTTAGCTGTGGTGTACAAATACCAGAACATCTAAAGTAATTTAACGTTAATAATGTCGGCTTGCCGTCCATCAACTCCCTAAGAGTAACCACTTCTGATTTTTCGTTAATAAACTTTAAATCAAGTGAAACACTATCCCCTAATTTCTCTGATATGCCTAACTGACTCGCATATAGAAAGTTCATGAATAAAGATATGACTAATATGTATCTAAGCATAGATTCTCCTTACGTCTTAATTTCCCCAATATAAATACTGAAAAATACCCGAAATTATACTTAAAAATAGATTAAGAATACTTGAATTAGTTATTATCTTTATTTATCTTAACTATTATTTTTAGTTATCCTTTTCATCTCTATTACGATTTGAATTACTACCTCTTATAAGATATACAAATAAACCTATAACTACACTCAACATCAATACAGCCCATACTTTACTGCCCATTTTGACCATTATGAAACCTTCTTGTTTTTCAGAAAAACAGTATGGAGAATTTTTAGAAATTGTTGGTGTTACTATTTCTTTTTTTGCTTCAATCAGTGCCATTTTCACATCCGTTGATAACTGTTCAATTCCACTCATATAACGTGTAATTTTTCCAGTTGGAGAAAGCACAATTAAAGTCGCACCATGGATATAATCCACTTTCCCATTCTCTGATACAGTTTTTTCAAACTTAAAACCTACACTTTTTGCTAACTTACCTGAACTATTGTTCTCGCCAATCACAAAGTGCCATGCATCTTGCACAAAAGTTCTATTCATAGAGTGAATAAGATTCTTTTTCTTAGCTACAGCTAAATCTGGAGTTTCATCCTCAGCAAAATCAACTGTTATCACTTTATAGTCAGTATTTTCTGCTAAATGTAATCTACTCAACATTATTGCCATATCATTGAGTTGTGGAGAACAGATACCAGCACATTTAAAATAATTTAATGTTAAAAGTGTTGGTTTTCCTTCCATAAGTTCTTTCAGTGTTACACGCTCAGACTGCTCATTTATGAAAATCAGATCAAGAGGGACTATTTCTCCTAATCTTTCGTTAACACCGAGTCCGCCTGCATGGAGTAATTGCATACATAATAGTAGTATTGTTAGATATTTAGTCATTTGGAACCTTTTACTTAAGTAATTTTTCGGAATTATACTTAAGTTATAGTTGATTTAATGTTAAGAAAAAATGACTTATAAAAGTTTTTTAGGTTTAAAAAGTAGAAGAGCGCACAAGGCAATACAAGAAAAAAGTAGGAAAAAAAGTACATTTGCAGAGAGTTTGAATGCTATAACTCCAAAAACTGTATTACCTTGAATAATTAAAAAAAGTAGTAATTTTGTATGTTTTGAGAGTTTAGCTTTAAATGCATTTGTTGCTGAATTCTTTTTAAGAAAACGGATATGTCTATGCATCAATATATAGTAGATAATAAGTAGTTCAATTATTTTATATACTATTAAAGCATATACAAAGTACATATTGTACTTTCCATCAAAATAATTTGGAGGAGAGAGAGTGAAAAAAAGGTTAAAAACAAGTGCAATACTTGCGAAGAGCGCAAGTAATTTTAATATAAAAGACTTGCGCTTTTCTAGAGTACTAACTAGCTCTTGATGCTGTACTGAAAATATAGGTTCATTTTTATACTTTAAACCTTCGATTGTATTATCAAAAAGGTTCGTATGTGTAACTTCGGCAATCTCTACGATGTTATCAGGAACATTATAGTTATGGTTTTGTGCTGTAATCTCTACAAGTCCTGTTTTTTCATTTTTAACAGGATGATTTCCACCATGATGACCAAACTTTAGTTTAAAAGTATCATAACCATGAGATATTGAAAGCAGTTGATGCCCTAAACAGATAGCAAATATTGGAATTTTTGCCGCTATTAGTATTTTAATCTGCTCTTGTTCTTTTTTTAGTACAAGGGGATCACCAGGACCATTTGAAAGAAAAACACCATCAATAGTTTTATTATTATACTGGGCTATTAAATCATCAGCTTTAAAATTATTAGGAATAACTTCCACACCCATACCAGCAGATACAATTTCATTTAAGATATTACGTTTAACACCAAAGTCTATAACAGCTACATTAGCTTTAACTTTAGGTGCATCTTCATACTCAAATCCACTCATTTTATTATACGTACTTTGAGTGTGTTTGTAAGCTTTTTTTGTACTCACTTGCTCTATATAGTTCACATCTTCGATGCGAGGTGCATCAGCTAAAAGTTTTTTGAGTTCTTCTTTGTCATTAATTTTTGTAGAGGCTATCATCATCATAGCACCCTCATCTCTAATCATCTTTGTAAGGTATCTTGTATCTAAATCACAGATTCCCATAACATTATGTTTAGTCAAAAATGCAGCTAATGATTCTTCTGCTCTAAAGTTTGAGTAACGTTCTTGGTATTTACGAACTATCATCCCTTTAGCATGGGCCGTATTACTTTCCATATCTTGCATATTTACACCTACATTTCCTATTTCTGGCATTGTAAATGTAACAAATTGTCCAGCATATGAAGGGTCACTCATAATCTCTTGGTAACCTGTTAGAGAAGTATTAAATACTATCTCACCTACAACTGTAGTATCAGCACCAAAACTTTTCGCTTCTAAATATGTTCCATTTTCTAAGTAAATATATACTGTTTTTAAAGGCTTACTCATCTTTATTACTCCATACCTCGTTTCATCATTTCTTCGTGATAAAGTTTTTCATGTAATATGTCAAACTCATCAGTGCCTGGGATATACCTCTTTTTATAAGAACGGATTTTATCCATTACAGCATCTTCAATTTCAGATGAATCAGCAATAAAACCTGTTATTGCATTATAAATAATATTTTTAATACGGTTTTCTGTTACATCAAAATGAATAAGATCTTCTTCATACAATTCATCAAGAATTTTATGACTAATATCAGAGAAGCGCTCTTCATAGTTTAAAATCACACCAAACTCAGGTGCCAATTTTTTCTTAATCATAAAGAAAAGCTGGCGTTCATCTACTAGTTGAAACTCTATCTCTTCTTCATTCTCGTCACAAATAAGGTCTACTTTATCTTCTAAAGCCATCTCTTGTTTTACATTTTCTTCAAGTACTTTTACCGCTTCACTTGCTACAGGTTCTAAACCCTTAGTCATTGTTACAACGCCACTTTTATTTAAATCAATTGCAATTTTGCTAGATATATGAGGAATAGTTTTTAGTGATAGTTTCATGAGCGAGTACCCTACTTATTTATTAAATTTAAACATTTTACTATAAGTAAGGTAAAAATCTTATTAGAGCAAGAGAAGTCTAATATTATTTGCTTAAAAGTTGTGTTAATTCTGAGGCTTTTTTTGCATCCATCTTTGTTAAAATTTTCCCTACAACCTTCGGTTTAAGTGATTCTAAAATTATTATTGCATCATTTGCAGCCATATCTGAGAGAATTGCTGAAGCTGCCGCTGGTTTCATTTTTGAAAATGTTTGAGCAATTTTACTCATTTTTGTACTTTTAAGTTCTTTGAGTGCTGCTTCATATCTGTGCATCATCTTTTGGATATTTTTCTCTTTTTGTATTATGTTCGCTAGTTTAATATCAACTTCTTCTTCTTGTATAGAGAGTTTTTCTCCCTTTTGTTTAAGGAGTTCTTCTGTCGCCACTTTAAGTGCACTCAATGCTTGTTTTTGCTCATCAATACGCTCTAACTCAACAAGGAGTTCATTTTTTCTCTCTTTAAAAATCTCTGTACACTCAAACAGTCTATCACTAGTTTGTAATGAAAAAAGTGATGAAGTAAGTAGTGTAATAAGTAGTAGTAATTTCAAAAAACTTCCTTTGTAATGTTACTTTTTTTATAAGTCATAAGTGCTATTTCATCTAACTCTTTTGCCTCTTCACGTTTTCGCTTAAACAGTATTCCTTTTATCTCTTCTAACTCAAGATAGTTAAACTTTTCATATTCTACCATATCTAATTTTAGTTGTCCTGATGCATTGCGAATCTCATTTCGGGCAAACTCAATCCACTCTTGGTTGTGCTGGATTATAGCTCTTTGTGAGTCTAAAAGTGTACGTGCAGATAAAAAGTCCGATATTTGTCCACTAGTCGGAGAAGGAATATTTTGAAGTTCTTTAAATGAGAGTTCTAGTGCAATTAGTGCACTATTTAAATTAGCATTCGCACTCTGAAGTACCCGTTCACTTTTTTGCATAATGTTTTTTTTAACACTTACAAGTGATGTGTATCGAGTCTTCACAGTGCAGCAGCCTTTAATGTAAAATTTTATTATTTAAATTTTATTATAGCAAATTTTTGACTCTTTTATTACTCAAATGAGTAACGTGAACCACTTGCTGAGAGGTGTGTATACCCTGTATTAGTTTTAACTTGATTTTCATTTATCACATTAGTACTTTTTGCACTGTTTACAAGTACACTTGTTTGTGTCTCAGGTACTGTGGATGAAGAGCTTTCACCTCCTCCACATCCACTTAATGTTACTATTGCTATTACGGCTATTAGAATTATATTTTTCATGACCCTTTCCTTATTCTATTATGTCTAATTCAAAATGAGAGACTACACACTGAGCATAGTCGCCCTGTTTAAATACTGAGTATGGAGTTTGATATCCAACAAGTTTACATGCATATGTTTTTCCTTCTGGTTTAGAAGCATCATACCCCCAGTCTTGTTCCCAGTATATTTCTAAAGCACCATTTCCATCGGTATCAAACTGCTTCAT
>FPHF01000112.1_pt1 | contig 16093 bp, 13 predicted proteins | sample 1057241 | NCBI WGS metagenome assembly FPHF01 (sample SAMEA4473298, study PRJEB15554) | hydrothermal vent metagenome | biome: marine basaltic hydrothermal vent biome; feature: marine hydrothermal vent; material: water | place: Pacific Ocean | collected 2011-06-14/2011-07-23 | depth 1709 m | reverse complement strand
TAGTTATGGCTCTTGAAGAAAAATTCGATATCGAAATTCCTGATGATGAAGCTGAAAAAATTCAAACTGTTGCAGATGTAGTTACTTACATAGAAAGCAAGTAGTCTAAAACTTACCTAAACTAGGCATTCGCTTGGTTTAGACTAAATACTTTTAAAAATTCAGACTTCTTAGAGTATGGGTTTTTAAAAGTATTTTATTATTTATGTGGAGAAATGTATGAGAAGAGTAGTAGTAACTGGTTTAGGAATGATAAATTCTGTTGGAAATGATAAAGAGAGTTCTTTTAAAGCTATCTGTGATGGCGAATGTGGAATTGATACTATTACGATTTTTGATCCAGAAAACTATGCTGTTAAAATAGCTGGTGAAGTAAGAGATTTTGATCCGGCAACTGTGATGCCTCCAAAAGAAGTGAAAAAAGCGGATAGATTTATTCATCTTGGACTTAAAGCAGCTCAAGAAGCAATGGCCGATGCAAATCTTCCAGAAGACACTGATTATGAAAGATTTGGTATAAGTGCTGGCTCTGGTATTGGTGGACTTCCTTCAATAGAGAAAAACTCTATTATTTTGAGTACACGTGGACCACGTCGTATTTCTCCTTTCTTTATTCCTGGTGCATTAGTAAATATGCTTGGTGGCTTTGTCTCAATTGCACATGGAACAAAAGGTCCAAACCTTTCGTCTGTTACAGCTTGTGCGGCTGGAACTCATGCTATCAGTGAAGCATGTAAAACTATTATGTGTAATGGTGCCGAAAAAATGTTAGTCGTAGCAGCTGAGTCTGCAATAACAGGTGCTGGTATTGGTGGTTTTGCTGCAATGAAAGCACTCTCAACTAATAATGAGAATCCAAAAACAGCTTCTCGTCCTTTTGATGCGGACCGTGATGGTTTTGTTATGGGTGAAGGTGCGGCTTCTTTAGTTTTAGAAGAGTACGAATCAGCAGTAGCACGTGGTGCTCATATCTATGGTGAAATTATAGGTTTTGGTGAGTCTGGGGATGCAAATCACATAACAACTCCATCTCTTGATGGTCCAGCTCGTGCAATGAAAGCGGCTTATAAAATGGCAGGCGAGCCTAAGATAGATTATGTAAATGCACATGGTACATCTACACCTATTAATGATAAAAATGAAACAGCAGCAGTTAAAGAACTTCTTGGCGATAATGTTCCTCCAATGAGTTCAATTAAAGGACAATTAGGTCACTGTCTTGGTGCTGCTGGTGGAATTGAAGCTGTAGTATGTTTAATGGCAATGCGTGATGGTATTTTACCTCCGACTATTAACTATACTACAAAAGATGAAAATTGTGATTTAGATTATATTACCGAAGGTGCAAGAAAAGCCGAAGTAAATATCACTATGAGTAACTCATTTGGCTTTGGTGGTACAAATGGTGTTCTCATCTTCAAAAAAATCTAAGTAGAAGGATTTAATTTGGCTACATATTTAGATTTTGAACATAAAATTAAATTTATTCAAGAAGATATCATCTCTGCACAAGTTCGTCATGATCATGCAGGGATGGAGAAACATAAAACAACACTAGATAAAGAAGTTGAAAAAATATATTCTAATCTAAGTGACTTTCAAAAATTACAACTTGCACGACATTTAGATCGTCCTTATGCACTTGATTATATTAATATGATCATGAAAGATAAGTATGAGATTCATGGAGATAGACACTATCGTGATGATGCAGCAATAATCTGTTACATGGGTTATATCGGTGATGAAAAAGTGATGGTAATAGGTGAGCAAAAAGGTCGCGGGACTAAAAATAAGCTCAAACGTAACTTTGGAATGCCACATCCCGAGGGTTATAGAAAGGCTCTTCGTGCTGCAAAGATGGCTGAGAAGTTTGGTATGCCTATTTTAATGTTAATAGATACTCCGGGTGCATATCCTGGTCTTGGTGCAGAAGAGAGAAATCAGTCAGAAGCAATTGCAAGAAACTTAATAGAACTAGCAGAGATAGATACTCCAACCATATCTATAGTAATCGGTGAAGGTGGTTCTGGTGGTGCACTCGCTATTGGTGTTGCTGATAGATTTGCTATGATGCGTTATTCTGTGTTTTCAGTTATTTCTCCTGAAGGTTGTTCAGCTATTTTATGGAATGATCCTAAAAAAAGTGAAGCTGCAACAAATGCTATGAAAATCACACCTACTGACCTTTATGAATTGGGTTTAATAGATGATATTATCAATGAGCCACTTATTGGTGCTCATAGAGAAAAAGAAGCAGCAGCTATCGCTATTTCAGATTATTTCTTAGCACAAGTCAAAGACTTAAAAGCTATGAGTAAAGATGAAAGAATGGATGCCCGTTATAAAAAACTAACGGCTCCAGGTGCATTTAAAGAGTAGAGTCTTTTATCTCTTTCTCTTTAAATAGAGGATCAAACTTCGGACGTTTAAGTCTCGGAGCACTCTTAGAAAACTTTATCAAATCCTCTACATTATTTAAACTCTCGTTACAATTTTTTAAAGATAAAAGAAAAAGACCATAAGTGGTAAGGACATCACTCATTGCACGATGATGAGATGGGTTTGGATTAAGGTCGAACATATCATTTAGATATGCAAGCCCATATCTAAATGAAACTATAGTCCTTTCAGCTAAAGCGAGTGAGCAAAGAGGACGATTGAGTAAAGATTCTAGTCCTACTTTTTGCATACTAGCAGATATAAAGTTATAATCAAACTTTACATCGTGGGCGACAAAAATAGCATCTCCTAAAAAGAGTTTAAACTCCATAAGTACAGTTTTTAACTCAGGTGCATCAAGTGTGTCTTCAACTTTGATACCAGTAAGTTCACTGATTATGGGGTTTATCTCTTTTACAAATACAAGAGACTCAAACCTATCAGTAATCACACCATTCTTTACCTTTACGGCTGCAAGTTCTATAATCTGATGCTTATCTACTTTTGAGCCATTTGTCTCAATATCCACTATACAAAATACTGCATCTTGCATTTTTATATACTTAGTATCGAAATAAAAATAACCCTGTCTTTTGATGATATTTATACCCTGTGCTTTAGATATCTCTATAAATACATCTATACTCTCATCTATTTGAGCTTTTAAAACTTCTAGAGGAAGACCACGAGTTGCTAAACGTGAAATACTTTTTGCATCTAGAGGGAAAGATTTATTGAGCATTTTTTATAAAGTCTTTTACTTTTTCTGAGTCTTTTTTACCATGACTAATCTCAACACCACTACTTACATCAAGACCAAAAAAACCATATTTTTTGAGACTTGATATATTAGAACTATCTAGTCCACCAGCTAAGATTATTTTTGAGCAGTCTAACCCAGAAAACCATTCTAGGTTTATTTGTTTACCAGCACCACCATAAGCTTCGCAGTAAGCATCAACTAGTCGATACTCATCTTTGTACTCTAAAATATCTTGGGCTTTTTGTGCTCGAGTTACTTTTATATAGGGGATGGTAAGTGCATCAGTTAGTTCTGGTGTAATATCAAAATGAAGTTGTGCAAGTGTAGCACCACTATCTTTGCATGCGGCATTTATAGTAGAGGCAGACTCGTTAACAAAAAGGGCAACTTTTTCGACAAATGGAGGAAGTCTATCTATAATACTTTTTGCATCAGTGACAGAGATATAACGAGGAGATTTTTCATAAAAAACAAAACCTAGAGCATCAGCTCCAGCTTTGATTGCAGTCATAGCATCTTCATAAGATGTAATCCCACATATCTTTGTGCGCATTATATCTGTAAACTCTCTATAGCAGTTTTACGATTTTCATTTTTAAAGACATAAGATCCCGCAACTACAACATCAACACCAGCCTCTTTAAGTGCATGAATATTTTTATCATTCACACCACCATCTACTTCTATCAGACAATTTGGATTGAGTTTATTTCTCATTACATTTAAACGCGATGCTTTTTCTATAACAGAGTCTATAAAACTCTGCCCTCCAAAACCAGGATTTACACTCATAAGTAAAACCATATCAAGATCTTTTAATAAGAACTCTATACTCTCAGGTGGAGTATGAGGGTTTAAAACGATAGCGGGTTTAATACCAAGACTACGAATTTTTTGGATAAGACGATGTGGATGTTTTTCCTCTTCTATATGAAATGAGATATACTCAGGTTTAAGGGGTGCAAAAAGTTCTACAAAAAATGTATTGTTCTCAACCATGAGGTGAATATCTAGTGGTTTTGTAGCGCATTTAGCTACGCTGGAGACAACTACAGGCCCAATTGTAAGGTTTGGTACAAAATGACCATCCATTACATCTACATGAACAAAGTCACAGCCTGCATTACATATCTCTTCTATATCGCGTTGTAAATTTCCAAAATCTGCGGAGAGAATACTTGGGGCTACTTTCATTGTAAATTCCTTTAGGGTTATTGGTGAAATTATAGATAAAAGTAGCTTTTTATCTTGTTAAAAAGAAGATAAACTTATCATTGTTAAAGGATAAGTCAACTTGAACCCCTTTTTTATCCTGGACTATTTCAAGTAGGGAGTCAATATCTGGATAGGTACGAGGTAGAGTAATATTCACACTAATCTTTTCATCTGCTAAAAGAGTTTTTACTTTTCCACCAACAATGTTTACAAGTTCTGCTAAAGTGTCTAAAACAAGTTCAGTATCATTGGTCTCTTCTCCTATAAGAAGTTCACAAGCTTTTTTTGCAATTTGTGTCGGGAATACGAGTACAACCATTCCATCCATATCCCCATAAAAACCTATTGAACTTGCAATTTTACCCTCTTTTGTATCTATAATTAATTTATTAATATTTGCTGATTCTTTTATGGCCTTGGAGTTTGTCATCATTTCTATGGTTGCTACAGTTGCATCTATAAAATTGGGAAGTTCAGTTACCGTTGTTTTATTGATAGCACGCTTATCTTTAACATTTGCGGCACTACTTGCACCTAATTCTTCAAGTAGTTCTTTGTTTTGTAAGATATCGTCCATTTGATTAAAAAACATAATTCCTGAGTCCTCAAGTGTTTCTTTGAACTCTTGAGGTGTTTTTTCAAAACTCATACCCACAAAACAAATGGTTGCATTATACTCGGCACCTGCAGAAGAGAGTTTTGAGAAGAAGTTAAGCGCATGTACATTCATACTTATAACCTTATATGTATCAAAGATAAAGAGTCTAAAACCAACATTGAGAGAGTTGTTGTGATAGGCGATATTAAAAGTATTACCTATCTCTGCATCTAAAAAAGAGCTTACAGTATAGATGATGGCATTACCAGTTACTCGAGTGGCAACATTCTGTCCCATTTGTCCAAGATAAGTATCTGTAATTATAATATCATATGCATTTTCAGTGTTAGATTTTTTTTCGAATTCATTAAAACTTTGTGCCACAATTGGATTGTGTCCATTGTCGTGAAGCTCTATAGCCATAGCTGCACGCTGTGATTTATCTTCATTATAGAGAAGAATATTTTTATTTTGTTTTTTATAGTTTGATGAAAAAAGGGTAGCTATCTCTTGTGTTTTAAAAAGTGAAAAGCTTAGGTCGTCATGAAAAAAGTTAATAATTGCATCATACTTTTTTGTGTCGTAGTCACAAAAACCTACAGTACAGTGGTTGGCTACCCGAACTTTTTGAAACATTTTAACAAAAGAGTCCAGTCCATTTCGGTTAAAAAAGATAACTTTTTTTAAAGAGACTAAGACCATGTCTGCATTTTGAGCAGTTGTAGACTCTATGTCATCAATACTTAAAAAAGAGTTTCCTGATGAACCATCTAAAAAGCCCTGCGGAGTAAAAACTCCTATTCCATTTCTTACAACTGCTCTCATCTTATCTCCATAATACTTGAAAATTCTTCATAAATATCACTCACATAATCAATTTGAAAATCTATAAAGTCATTAAGTTGTGCATCTATATATTTTGACTGGGAAAGTGTATAAAAAAGAAGTAGATGCATCCATTTTCCTAATGTATTTATACTTTCATCTGCTGAGGGCTTGAGTCCAGAAGCAGATTGTAAAATATCTGAAACACTTTGTGGCATTTTCCATTTTTGAGCGATTTGTTGGCAAATGTCAAAAAGGTCAACTCCGCAGAGTCTTTGTAAAACTGTATTTAAGTCAATCTGATTTACACTTCGAAGGAGCTCTACATCTTTTTTTTTCTCACAAAAGAGAGCTTCACTCACTATAATACTAGCTGGAAGTAGAGAAATAGAAGATAATATATCTTTGTCATCTATATTTAAATGCTTTAAAATCTTTTGCCAATTGATAGATAAATCAGCTTGTAAGTTGTAAAAGACAATACGGTTAAGTTTAAATAGTACCCACTTTGAAGGAGAAAGTAGAGTCATCATATAGTTATAAACACTTTGAAGGGAGCGAGAAACACCTAAAATACCAAATATTTGAGAGACTTCAGTTACTTCATTTTTAAAACCATATATAGGTTTATTCACTAAAATTTTGAGATAAGAGCTCAATGCTTTGTCCTCTTTTGCAGCATTTGCAGCTTTTACTAAGTCACCTGAATTTAAGTGTAATAGAGTCTCTTGGAGTGCTTTAGGTGCTGGAGGAATCTTTTGAATGAAAGTATCTATAGTGTCTTTTGTAATCATAATCTTATACTTTATGTTAATATATACTATTTTAGCTACAATCATATAAAAGTTATCTAAAACTAGTAAATAGATAATAAGTTGATATTGGCTTAAGTTGAAGTTTTGCTTTGATTAGGTACAATTCGCAACTTTAAAATATCATTCAAGGACTCCATCATGGCAAGAAAATGTGCTATTAGCGGCAAAGGCCCTATGAGTGGGAACAATGTTTCTCACGCAAAAAACAGAACAAAGCGTCGTTTTTTATTAAACTTAAGAACAGTTCGTATCACTTTAGAAGATGGTACTACAAAAAAGATTAAGATCTCTGCAAGAGAACTTCGTACACTTAAGAAAAATTCGTAAGTAGTAGGAAAAAATTATGAATCTTTTAGTAAGGATTCGTAAGTTTCTTAATTGGGAGATTACTCCCAAACCTGACCCTAGACTTCTCCCTGAAGTTTATCCCCATCTAAAACCTTTTCGTTTACCTCTAATTTTAACTGTATTTGTTATGCTCATCGGAACTATTGGTTATGTAATTATAGAAGATTTTCCAATTTTTGATGCTATTTATCAGACAGCGATAACTTTTACCACTGTTGGTTTTGGAGAGGTTCATGAACTCTCAAATGTTGGAAAAATATTTACGATTAATTTAATCATAGCAGGTTTTGCAGTATTTTCTAGTGCAATAGGTATTTTAGTTTCCGAACTAAACAAGGGTAAAATAGTTGCAATATTAAAGGAAAGAAGAATGTTATACAAAATTGTTAGACTTAAAAAGCACTTTGTGATTTGTCATCATAATGCTTATACTATTGAAGTAACTAATCAACTTCGTAAAAATCATATTCCTTTTATTGTGATTGACCCCCGTCCCGAAATACACGAGTGGGCAGTTGAATATAAGTATCCAAACCATTTACAAGCAGAACCTCATGCAGAACTTGCTATGTTAAAAGCAAACCTCTCATCTGCAAAAGGTCTGATAGCCCTTTCTAGTTCTATCTCCGATAATATTGCACTTATTGCATCAGTAAGACTTTTTGAAAAAGAGCATTTTCTTCCTCGTCCATATTATATAATCTCATCTGCTGAAAGTGCTGGTGATGTTGAAAAACTTAAAAAACTTGGTGCAGATACAGTTGTAAGTCCAACAAAACTTACAGCACAACGTGTAAGTGCAATGGCCGCTCGTCCTGATATGGAAAATTTATTAGAAGAGTTTCTTTATAAAAGTGATAATCCTCTAGATATGCAAGAGATATTTGTTCCAAAGTTTTCATGGGCAGTGCTGAAAAAACTAAAAGAGACTCGAATTAGAGAAATGACTAACACATCTGTTGTTGGAATTACGAAAAAAGATGGTAAGTTTATAAGTATGCCAAAAGGTGATGTCCTTGTAACAAGTGAGTGTAAACTCCTTGTTATTGGTACTCAAAAAGGTATAGCAACAACTAAGGGTTTAGTGAGACAAAGAATTAAACCAAAGGAACTCAAATTTGTATAAATTAATTGAACTTCAAACTGGTGTCTGTAGTGCTCAAGGTTTTTTTGCTGATGGTATTAGTGCAGGCTTAAAGTCGAATAATACTGAAGACATGGCATTTATTTATTCTCAAATAGAATGTGAAATCGCTTCAGTTTTTACAACTAACAAGATGACAGCAGCCCCTATTAGACACTTTAGAGCAAAGGGTGAGTTTAAGACTAACTTTATTCTCATTAATGCTAAAAATGCAAATGCAATGACTGGAAAAGTTGGTGTAGAAGATATAGATACTATCCTGACAACACTTCCAAAAGTAGTAATAAACCCTGTTATGAGCTCAACTGGTGTTATCGGTGTACGTTTACCACAAGAAAAAATCATTAAAGGTGCTAAACTCTTTGACCTTACAAAAAAAGAGCCAAATACAGCAGCTAAAGCAATAATGACAACAGATAGTTTTTCAAAACAAAAAGCTTTTAAAGTTGAACTAGAAGATGGTTCTACTTTTAGTATAGGAGCAATGGCTAAGGGGGCAGGAATGATAAACCCTGCTATGGCTACTATGCTCTGTTTTATTACAACTGATGCAGATGTAAGTAAGGTAGAGATGCAAGAGATTTTAGATGAAGTAACTATCACTACGTTTAATGCAGTAAGTGTAGATGGTGATACATCTACAAATGACACGGTTATTCTTTTAAGTAACAAAGTCTCCGGGGTATATAATAGAGATGGATTTAAAGAAGCACTTACAAAAATCATGCTCTTTTTAGCTCGTGAAATGGTTAGGGATGGAGAAGGGGCTACAAAACTTGTGACCTATAAAGTTACAGGGGCCACAAGCGATGCAGATGCTGAAGTAGTCGCTAAAGCGCTCTCAAACTCACTTCTTGTAAAAACAGCTTTATATGGAGAAGATCCTAACTGGGGTCGTATAGCATCAACGGTTGGTGCTAGTGGTGTAGAGGCGAATGAAGAGACTCTTAGTATCTCTTTTAACTCCTTGTGTGTTTATGATACTGGTAAACTACTTTTTGATGAGACAATGGAAATTGAAGCTTCAAAAATTATGAAGTTAGATGCTTTTAGTATCTCTTGTGATTTAGGTTTAGGCGAAGGTGAGTTTACATCTTTTGGATGTGACTTAGGGTATGAGTATGTTAAGATAAATGCGGACTATAGAACATAAAAGTTCTATAGTCTTGCCGGTAAAATAGCATTCCAGTAAAGAGGTTTTGCCGCGTAAACATCATATATCCACCATAACCAACTAGGTTTACTTGCATCAAGATAAGAGATACTTGGATTAAGTCCAGTATAGTTAAACTCAACCATTATAACTTCACCTAGTCCAACTTTAATAGGGCATACAGAATGTCCATCAAATTTAGCTTTTAACTCTTTTTTATTTATTAGAGATTGAAGGTTTTTTAGAACTATTTGTGCTTGATGTTGGGCTGTTTGAATTGTTTTACCAAGAGGTGTTCCACAAACATCACCTATTCCGAAAATATTTTCATACTTAGTATGTTGAAGGGTCTCTTCATCAACATCTAACCAGTCTTTAAACATACCCTCTTTTTTACAAAGAAGTGAACTTATTAAAGCATCTGGTGCCGACATATGAGGTACTAGATGGAGAAAGTCATATTTTACTTTAACGATATCACGTTTGTTTTCTATACTTTCCCACTCTTTAAAGTCAGGGTCCCAACCCTCTTTGATCTGATACTTATACTCATAAGTAGCTATTTTATTTTTTATATCTATGGCAATAATATTATGTTTATAGAGATTTTTAATACTATCGTATTTATTTTGTGCTTTTTCTAGTGCTCCTGCGACGATTTTAGAACCAAAGAGTCTACTCGAAGTTGTTGAATAGATATAATTTGCTCCAAAACCATTTTTTTTGAGATAATCAGCACTCATGTACATGATTTTTTGTGCAGTTGCTCCACACTTTAACATACCACTTGCTTTGACAAAAAGAACAGTTTGTTTTTTCTCTTTACTCGCTTCTTTGATTTCATTTAACCATTTCCAAGTGAGTGGACCACCGTCTGCTGTACCCTTATCTGTATTGTTGATGTAAACGCTTGCTAAGTTGTTAGTCCCTATATCATCTTGAGTGAGACCTTTTATGTATTCAAAACGATACTGTGTTCCGGTTGCAACTATGAGGTAGTCATAAGAGACTTTTTGAGAGCTATCTGTAATAACAGTATTTTCATCAGGCAAAAACTTCTCAACTTTTTCTTTTATCCAGTTGACATTTTTTGGGATAAAATCTGCATTGTCTTTAGTGATTTCATCATTCTCAAAAATACCAGTTGCAATGTAGAGTTGTCCTGGTTGGTAGAGGTGTATCTTATTTGGAGCGATAATTGTAATATCTGGATTCTTAATAGACTTTAGAAGGGTAGAAAGTATTATGATAGCACTCGTACCTCCACCAACAATAAGAATCTTTTTGTTTACCACACTTTTTTTAGGTGCTTCACCCCAATTTGCATTAAGAGTAGTAGTTGTAGCAAGGGAAAGAGCTAAAAGCTTTATAGCCTTTCTTCGTGAGAGTCTATCTTTAGTCCGCATAATCATTTTTAAATGCTACATAGCGCAGTGCACCAGCATAAAGTTCAGCTACTTCCTTCTCTGTTAACTCTCTTACACGCTTAGCAGGACTTCCCATTATAAGTGAACGAGGAGGAAATACCTTGCCTTTTGTTACAAGTGAAGATGCACCAACGATAGACTCTTTACCAATAACAGCATTATCAAGTATAGTAGCACTCATACCGATAAGACAAGCATCTTCTATAGTACAACCATGAAGCATAACTCTATGACCGATGGTCACATCACTTCCTATGATAGTTGGACTACCATCACTTCTATCTTCTTTTTTATGGTGCGTAATATGTACCATACTTACATCTTGGATACTCGTTCTATCTCCAATAGTGATATAGTGAACATCTCCACGAATAACTGTCCCAAACCATATTGAGCAGTCCTCTCCTATAGTTACATCACCGATAACATCAGCTGAAGGTGCTATCCAAGTGTCTTTTCCAATTTTTGGAGTGAAGTTTTTAAACTTATGTATCATTATTTATTCCTTGATATCTGTGAAAATTGAAGTAGCTAAATTCGCTGTATAACTAGTAGACTCTTTTTTGCTTGCTTTTACAATAGTGTTAACATACTCTTCCATATGTCTGTGATTATGAGTTATATTTTCTTCATCTGCTTTTACTTTTATGTAAGAACCATCACTTTGAAGTTCATGCGAGAGTGCATTATCTGCACACTGGAGTTGTAATATTTGTAGTATTTTATTCTTCGCTGTTTCATCTTTTATGGCCGTTAGAAGTTCAATACGACGAACTAAGTTTCTAGGCATCCAATCTGCACTAGAGATATAAACGGCTGATGCATCATTTTTAAAGTAAAAAGTTCTAGGGTGCTCAAGATATTTTCCTAGAATAGAAATAACACGAATATTTTCACTCACTCCTTCAATTCCTGGTTTTAAACAACAGATACCACGAACAATGAGGTCTATTTTCACACCTGCTTGACTCGCTTTATATAAGGCACGAATTACATCTTCATCAACTAAAGAGTTGATTTTTGCGATTATCTGGCCATTTTCACCCTGTCTAGTCTCATTATGAATAAGTGAGAGAATTTTTGGTTTGATCTGAGAGGGTGCCATATATAGTTCGTTAAGTTTCCCTTTTTTACTAAAACCAGTTAAAAAGTGGAAAAATCGAGTAAGGTCATTGGTAATCTCATCCTTACTTGTCATGTAAGACATATCTGTATAAATTTTTGCAGTTGAAGGGTTATAGTTTCCTGTACCTAAGTGTGCATACTGTTTGAGTTTTCCATTTTTTCTACGAGTAACTAAAGTTGCTTTGGCATGAACTTTAAAACCTTTTATCCCATAAATAACATGTGCACCAGATTTTTCAAGTGCCTTTGCCCAGATAAGGTTATTCTCTTCATCAAACCTTGCCTTTAGCTCAACCATTACAGTTACTTGTTTACCACTTTCACTTGCTTCCATAAGGGCTTTAACGATAGGAGAATTAGTACCTGAACGGTAAAGTGTCATTTTGATAGAAACAACATCAGGGTCCTTACTCGCAACTTGAATAAACTTTACAACAGGATCAAAACTTTCATAAGGATGGTACATTAGTACATCTTGTTTCTCTAAAATTGTAAAGATACTCTCATTTGAGTCAAAGGGAGGTAGAACTTTTGGTTTAAAAGGTGCGGCAAGTAAATGTGCAAAATTTTTGTTACTAACAATTTGCCAAAGACTAGAGAGGTTTAAGTATGTGTGAAACTTATAAATATCATCTTTATAAACATTTGTATGACGGTTAAAGAAGTTAATGATTTCATCATCTGCGTTTGAACCTACTTCTAGACGAACCATCTCACCTTTACGGCGAAGTTTTAGACCCTCTTCAAGGATTTCCATAAAGTCATCGGCTTCTTCTTCCTCTATGGCGATATCAGCATTTCTTGTAACTCTAAATGCAGCATATTTTAAAAGTGTAAAACCTGGAAATAGGTCCTCAACATGCTGTGCAACTAAAGACTCAATAGGAATATATGTGCCATTTTCAAGTTCAACAAATCTCTCTAAAACACGAGGTACACGGATAAGACCAAAACGTTCTACTGATTCATCATCAAGGTCTTGAAGTTTGACTATAAGACCAAAACTTAAATTATTTAAGTGAGGGAAAGGGTGGGTTGCATCAATGGCAATAGGGATAATTACGGGGTAGATATTCTCATTAAAAAATTGGTTGAGTTTATGTTTGTCTTGAGTACTTACTTCATCATAGCTTTTTACAGATACTCCCTCATCCTCAAGTTTTTTAAGTATAGAGGTTCGACAGTGCTCAACTACTTGTTGTTCTTGATGCAGGTATGAACGGATTTCACGAAGTTGTTGCAGAGGTGTCAGTTTATCAGCACCTGAGACTATGATACCTGCGGCAAAAAGTTTTTTTAAACCAGCAACACGAATCATATAAAACTCATCTAAATTTGTTCCATAAATAGCTAAAAATTTTAAGCGTTCAAGAAGAGGGAGAGATTCATCTTGTGCTTGTTTTAAAACACGAGTATTAAATTGCAACCACGAAAGCTCACGGTTATTATAAAGATTTGGATTTTTAAGATTTAGCATGAGAGAAAGCCTATAAAGTAGTTTGTTTAATGTATTATAGCGAAGTTTAACATTGCCGTAATATTTTTTTAAATATAATAAGAAAATTATTCTCAAGGACTTCTATGCTTTTACGTTTTTTATTGTCATCAATCTTTCTTTCTCTCTCCCTGTTTTCCGCACCAAGCATAGAACAACTTAAAGCAGCTGTTATTGCTGACCCCTCTCTTTTAGATACTCCCCAAGCAAAAGCTGCTATGAAAGAAAAAGGAATTACAAAAGCAGATATTAGTGCAAAACTAAATAAAAACAAAGTCTTAGAAAAAAAAGTTATTGAAGAAAAAGATATAGAAAATAGAATTGATATAGTTGAGACAGAAGAAAATAACAATACAAATAAAAATGAAGTTTTTCTAGAAGAGATCGATGTGAAATACAAGCGATTAAATCCTTTTACTTATAAAACAAGTGAACAGATAAGAGAAGGTTTAAGTTTAAAAAAACAGATTCTAAAAACAACAAAATTAACACGTTATTCTGAAACTTTTTATGCAAATAAAAATAATATAGATAGTTCATCCCTTCCTACACCAGATAACTATATTATCTCCACCGGTGATATGTTATCTGTACATATTTATGGGGATAGGGATGAAAAGTATGAGTTAGTAGTTACAAACGATGGAACAGTAGACATAGAATACTTAGGTCCAATTCACCTAGCGGGTAAGAGTTATAAAGAAGCAAAAAAGAGCTTAAAAAATAGTCTAAAACATCATTTTAAAATGAGCTCATTTAAGGTTAGTATTAGTAAGTATAGTAGTATTCAAGTAACACTAATTGGTGATGTTAAGTATCCTGGTATCTATAATTTGTCATCTTTTTCAACTGCAAAAGACTTACTTATAGTTTCAAAAGGTGTAAGAGATAGCGCATCTGTACGTGATATTAGTATTAAACGTTCTGGTAAAACTATAGCAAAACTTGATTTTTATGATTTACTCTTTAATGCTAAAAGTGTTGGGGGTACCTTACTTAAACAGGGTGATATTGTAGTTGTGAAAAAAGCACAAAAACTTGTAAGTATTGATGGCTTTGTAAACAATACTGCGATATTTGAGTTAAAAGGTAAGGAGAGTTTAGCAAAACTTATAGAGTATGCAGGAGGAATGAAAGCTAGTGCTTCTTCGCGACATATAAAAGTAGATAGATATAATAAAAATTCAATATTTGAAACATATAGCATCGCTTATGATAAGGCAAAAAACTTTTTAATGCAAGATGGAGATAAGGTCTTTATCTATCAACTAGATTCCAGTGCAGATAAAACTATAAATATATACGGAAATATTATACGTCCAGGTTCTTATAGGCTAACAGATGGCTTGGATTTAAGTACATTTTTACAAAATCATATCAAACATGGTGCTAAAACATTCTTTTTACCTGATACATATTTTGAATACGGAATCCTTAAAAGTTATGCAAAAAAACTAAACTATGAGACAAAGTCATTTAACCTAAAAAAAGTGATTGAAGGTAAGGAACAATTAAAACTCTACCCTCAAGACGAACTTTATATCTTTAGTAAAAGTGATGTTCATTCGAGTGAATATATTACTACTAAGGGTGAGATACTTATAGAAGAAGGAAAATTACGTTTTTTTGAGGGTATGACAATAAGGGATGCAATCCATGGTGCAGGTGTAGATGGAATTTTAGATGACAAGGTCAGTGTCACAAGCATAAACACAGTTGATAGAATGCCTAGCACTACTTTTTATTCACTAAAAGAGGATGGAAATACTCAGCTAAGTGTTTATGACGAGGTTCAAGTTTATGATTATTATAAAACTCATTTATTACAACCTATAAGTATCAAAGGGGAAGTAGTTAACCCAACAACTGTTTTTTATGAAAAAAACATGAACCTCTTTAAACTACTCAATGCTAGTGGTGGTTTAAGTATAGAGGCTTTCTTACAAAAAATAGAGATAGTAAGATATTACATAGATGAGAATAATAATCGTAAGAAAAAAGTAATGATAGTTAATTTAAACAAAGTTGATACTAAAACATACCTACTGCAAGCATATGATGAAGTAACTGTTTATAAAATTCCTAACTGGGGTACAAAAAGAGTAATAACACTCAAAGGTCAAGTCCGTTTCCCTGGTGTTTATACTGTAAGTAATGGTGAAAAACTCAGTAGTGTACTCGAGCGTGCTGGAGGCTTTACAGATGAAGCTTTCATAAATGGAGCTGTTTTTACTCGTGAGAATATTAGAATTCAACAGCTAAGTAATTATCAAAGAGCATTATTCAAAATCAAGCGAGAACTTGCGATATATAATGCTATGCCAGCAAATACTAAAAAATCTGTTGGAGCGACAGGTGCAAGTAATACACTCAATGAAGTTATACTTGAAGCACAGAAGTATGAACCACTTGGTCGAGTCAGTATTTGTCTTGATAGAGATTTAAGTAGTTTTAAAAAAGGTCAGTTTGACTTGGTTCTACAAGATAAAGATACCCTGACTATACCAAACGAGATAGATACAGTTACTGTTTTTGGAGAGGTGTTTAACTCGACATCTTTTGTATATAACAGTAAACTTGATGCTGAGGCATATATAAAAATGGCAAGTGGACTCTCTCGAAGTGCGGATGAATCTAGTATTTATGTAATCCATGCAAATGGTACCAGTGAGGTTTTAGATACTGGTTTTTTTAGTGCAAGTGTAAAAATACAAAAGGGAGATACCATTGTTGTACCGCTTTA
>FPHF01000054.1_pt1 | contig 17224 bp, 21 predicted proteins | sample 1057241 | NCBI WGS metagenome assembly FPHF01 (sample SAMEA4473298, study PRJEB15554) | hydrothermal vent metagenome | biome: marine basaltic hydrothermal vent biome; feature: marine hydrothermal vent; material: water | place: Pacific Ocean | collected 2011-06-14/2011-07-23 | depth 1709 m | reverse complement strand
AGGTCAGGAAGAAAAGAGAGTTGGTTACTATGTATGACTAGTTTTTTTAATCTCTCTTGATTTTTTAGAATACTGATGTCAGTTATAAGGTTCTTAGCTAAAAATATGAATCGTAATTTTGCTAAACCCTCCAGCACTGAGATATCTTCTATCTTATTTCCAGTAAGTGCTAGTTTATGTAGATTAGTCATCTGAGACAAGAGACTTATATCACTTATGTTGTTCTCTGAAAGTGATAGTGCTCCAATCCATGAAACATCTAGTAACTCTTTTGGAATCTCTTGGAGCTCTAAACCTTTGAGGTCCAGGTAGTGAAGCTTTTCTGCTTTAGTAACTTCTATGCGTCGTAAAACTTCTTCCATCATAATAATTTCCTTTATATATATCATCCCCAATTTTCATTTCTTCACTCTAAGCTTTCAACTTTATTATAATCACAATATATTCTGTTCCCGGATTTTCTCTATCTCGTCATAGTCTCGAACTTCATACTCATTCTGTTTAGTTGCTTCTTTCTCACATTTGTTTGCCTGTGCTTGTACCGCTACTTTTATTTCTGTCATGTTTATTACTCTTTTATGGCTTAAAATATAGAGTTATTATCGTCGCAATATACTGAAATTTTCTTGAGGTATAGAAGAGGTATAGTGTAGGTGATTTCTCCTATAAGTATTTGTTAAGAACTTCGACTAACTTCTTCTGAGAAATTGGTTTCGCTAAGGTAGCATTCATTCCAGCTTTTATAAACTCCTCTTGTTCTTCTTGCATAACATTTGCAGAAAGTGCGACTATTGGTAAGTCTGTATTAAACTCTCTTATCTTTATAGTTGCTTCTTTTCCACTGAGGACTGGCATTTGATTGTCCATAAGAACAAGTTCATATGTATTTTCTTTTACGGCATCAACAGCCTCTTGTCCATTAAACACGATGTCATACTCTAAAGATAGTTCATCGAAAATCATTTCCATGAGTATGATATTAGTTTTATTATCTTCAACTAATAATATTTTACCTTTATGCTTATAGTCAACTAGAGCAACTTCTGTTGCTTCATCATCAATTTCACTAAATTCAGCAGGGATGGAAAAGCCAAAAATACTTCCTTCATTTTTCACACTTTTAAAGATTACCTTACCTTTCATAAGTCTTATTAGAGAGAGCGATATAGAAAGTCCTAAACCAGTTCCTCCAAAGTTACGAGTAGTTGAACTATCTTCTTGTTCAAAAGCCTTAAAGATACTCTCTTGTGCAGACTCTTCTATACCAATACCAGTATCTATTACCTCTAAATTTAAAACTTTTGTCTCTTTAGAATAGTGCAAATCAACACTTACTTTTCCATCTTTGAGTGTAAATTTAAGAGCATTAGATACAAAATTGGAGATTATCTGTAAAATACGAGTGTCATCAACTAAGAGATAAGGAGGAAAGTCATGACTAAAATTTACATCAAGATATACATTTTCTTCTTTAGCCTTACTCTTAAAAAGAGCTATAAGACATTCTACCTCTTCTTTTAAATTTACCTTTATTATGGAAATACTAAATTTACCACTTTGAAGTTTTGAGATGTCTAAAATATCATTAGTGATTTGTAAAAGATTTTTACTACTAGACTTAATGATTCCAAAATATTTGTCAAAACTCTTTTTTTCATACTCCGTAGCATGCATAAAATCTATAAAACCTATGATAGCATTGAGTGGTGTACGAATCTCATGAGACATATTAGATAAAAATTCACTTTTAGTCTCTGCGAGTTTTTGAACTTTTTCTAAACTTGTTTGAAGCTCAAAGGTTCTCTCATTAATAATAGCCTCAAGATTTTGGTTAAGTTCCCACAACTCTAAGCTTTTTACTTCAAGAAGTCGTTCTGCCTCTTTTTTAGCACTGCGTTCACGACCTAAAATCCGTTTAAATTTCTCATCATCCATCTACATATCTACCTATACTATCTTTATCGTAAAAAGGACTCTTGAGTTATCACTCTCATCCATCCCTATTTCTGCATCTTCTTTAAAGTAAACTGCTGCACCTTTTAAAAGGCCTTTGGCAAGATGATGAAGCTTTTTATCTGAAAGATAGTAAAATTTTAGAACTTTTTCTTCATGTTTCACAATGTCAAATTTAGGAAGTTCTACATCTGGATACAGTTTTTTCACTTCCACATGTATATAGTTTTCAACTTCTGTAATAAAGTGTAAAAGACTCTGTTTTTCGACTAAATGAGGAAAAGCTCCTACTAGTTTAGAAAAAAGATGCTCCCCAAACACTTCCAATAAATCAGGAATAGGAATTCCAGACTTATTACTCAAGGAAACAACGACTTTTAAGAGTTCAGAAAAAGGATAATTTCCCGTTGCTGCATACGAACCATCATTTGGTAGTTTAGCTTCGACTATCACATCATCAAGTAGTTCAAAACCAAACTTCTCTTCAACAAGTTCAAATAGTTCTGTAAATATCATACCTTTCATTATATAAGCCTCTTTTATTATTTAAACTATAAAATTATTATAACTATTATATTATAAATTATTTAAATAATGCTATAATTACACCAATAAAATATAAGGCTATATCTGTGAATAACGAACAAAACAAGAAACAAAAATTTATTTTAAAGCTCTTTCCAGAGATCATGATAAAAGGTTCATCAGCTAAACGCCAGATGGTAGGTCAGCTCTATACAAACTTACTATCTATTTTACAAAAGATAAGCTCAAATGTAGAAGTAAGAAAGTTCTCAGATAAGATAGAAGTACTCTGCCCTACTCAAGTTCTTCCTGAAGTACGTCAACGCCTTTTAGATACATCAGGTATAGAGCAGATACTTGAAGTTCTTCAGTTTGATGACATGGATACACTAGCTAAGATTAAAGTCAAAGTTGGCGAACTCGTTATTGATTCTCTTGACGCTAAAAGCTTTGTTGTAAGAGCTAAACGCACAGGGAAACATGAGTTTAACTCTATAGAGTTAGAGCGAACTGTTGGTGGGTATCTTTTAGCACACTCAAACGCGACAAAAGTACAAATGAAAAACCCTGATATTACAGTACGAATGGAACTTGTTGAGGGTCAGCTCAATATGATTACAAAAAAGTATAAAGGTCTTAGTGGTTTTCCTATAGGTACTCAGGGTGATATTCTCTCACTTATGTCAGGTGGATTTGACTCAACTGTAGCCTCTTACCTAACTATGAAACGCGGTATAAAAACACACTTTGTCTTTTTTAACCTTGGTGGAAATGCCCATGAGATAGGTGTAAAACAAGTTGCACTCTACCTTTGGAATAAGTTTGGATCTTCACATAAAGTAAAGTTTATTTCTGTACCTTTTGATGATGTACTCACAGAGATATTTGCTTCTACTCCTCCTACTTATATGGGTGTAACACTCAAACGCTTAATGCTCATGGCAAGTGAAAAAATAGCAGATGAGATGGAAATAGATGCTCTACTTACAGGTGAGAGTGTTGCACAAGTAAGTAGTCAAACACTTCGTAATCTCGCTATTATTGATGAAGTAAGCTCTAAACTAATTTTACGTCCTCTTTCAACTATGAACAAACCAGAAATCATGTCTATAGCAGACGACATAGGCACACGTCACTTTGCAGAAGCTATGCCTGAGTACTGTGGTGTCATCTCACAAAACCCTATCACACATGGTTCTTTTAAACGTATGGAAAAAGTGGCACTCAAATTTGACTACGATGTTTTAAATAAAGCAGTCGAAGATGCACAACACATTTATGTACATGAAATCATTGATGATATCAACAAGCTTGCTGCGGTAGAAGTTGTAAGTGACTTAAGTACAGGTGACTATACTGTTATAGACATTCGTGAAGAGGCTGAGTGTATAGAAACTTCATCTAAAACACTTAAAATCCCTTTTCATAAACTCAAACGCGAGTTTAAAAACTTAGCAACTGATAAAGAGTATCTCCTTTATTGTGAGAAAGGTATCATGAGTCAACTCCATGCTCAGTACTTACGTGATGAACTAAAATGTACGAATGTAAGAGTTTACAGACCTTAGCTAACCTTTATATATATGTTGTATAATCCAACTCTATACAACACAAAGGCTCTAAATGAAACTCATATCTATAATCATAGCCGCAATTTTAGGTCTTACTTATGGCCAATACTATTACGGTTTTATATTCTCTCAAAAAATCTGTCTTTTTGCAGGTTTAACACTTGTTATGCCAACTCTATTCAATGTACAACTTTCAGACATAAAACTAGTATTTGATTATAAAGGGCTTCTCTTAAAAGCTATGCTTGTTAACTATATAGCTCTTCCTCTTATCGCTCTTGGTATTGGACTTCTTACTGATAGTTTTGGTATTGCGGCTGGGCTTTTCTTACTCTCTGTTTTAAGTGGTGGTGGTATGGTTATGCACTGGATTAAAAATTCTAATTCTAACACATCTATAGGTTTTATTTTACTTTTCATTAATATCCTACTTGTTACACTCTCGTTACTTATGTTACATACTTTTGGTATCTACACATCTGAGTACTTCGGTGAGTCTTATATGGATGGGGCGAACATTAGTAACTTTGCTAAAGCTGTTATTATGCTTCTTATTGTTATTCCATTTATAGTAAGTCGTGTTATCATTTTCATCAAACCACTCAAAGATTTTATTAGTGCGAAACAGGGCTTAATAAGTAATATCAGTATATTTTTGATTGTATTTTATCTGTTTGGATTACAAAGTTCGCAGTCACTGTTTGAACTTTACGATTTTGAACCAGAGCTTATTTATATCTCTATAGTTGCAGTGATTGCTTTTTACGCGGCTGTTTTTACTTTAGCTAGATTAGTATATGATTTAGAGTCACCTCAAGAGAGAGCTGCATTTTGGCACTCTATCACTCGCTATATTACACTAGCACTTGTTATATCGACATTTTCTACAGGAACATTTGGGGTAGCGATGCTAGTACCGATAATGTTTGCGTACATTATCCAGATACCATTCTCAGTGCTAATTGATAAGTATATGTTTAAATAATATTACGAACTTTCTAGAGCTTTCGTACAAGCATCAAACCATCACCGATGGTGAGCATTGATGCATCTACTCTTTTGTCTTGCATAATTTTTTTATTCAGGGCACGAATAGCGGTAGTGTCTGCATCAACTATTGTCTTGTTTGCCACTGTTCCTCCCCAAAAAATATTATCTATCATTAAAAGTGCATTGGGTTTGAGTAAACGCAGGCACTCTTCATAGTATAAGTCATAGTTTGATTTATCTGCATCAATAAATGCAAGATCAAAACTACTTTTTTCTAGTTTAACAAGACTGTTCTGCGCCTTATCTACATAAAGGTTTATTTGATTTTCTATGCCCGCTTCTTTCCAGTAGCGTTTGGCTATATCCGTCCACTCTTCTGAGAGGTCACAACCAACAGCAGACGAGTCTTTACCCATAGCACCTACAACACTAAGCATACTATAACCTGTAAAAACACCTATCTCAAGATAAGATTTGGCACCAACTAAGTTCGCAATAAAACCCATAAAAGCACCTTGTTCAGGAGCAATTTGCATTTTTCCCATTCTGAGTCTCTTTTTCAAGTCCGACTCATTAACACCTGTTTTAATTATATAATCTAAAAGAGTATCGTTAATATCAAGTGTTTTATTGCTCATAATTTTTGCCTTAGCCTAGTTTTGAAGTGATAGCTGTCTCAACATCAGAGATGTCAGCAGTTCCGTCAACTGTAATGTAAGTTAATGTACTTACTTCTTTTGCTTGGTTTCTATAGTAAGAAACAAGTGGTTCTGTAAGTTCGTGGTACACTTTAAGACGGTCAAGAACAACATCTTCTTTATCATCAGGACGTTGTACTAACTCTTCACCAGTTGCATCATCTTTACCTGCAACCTTTGGTGGGTTATACTCTAAGTGATATGTTCTACCTGATGCTAGGTGAGCACGACGACCACTCATACGTTTTACTATAACAGAATCATCAACAGCTATCTCGATAACTGCATCTATAGCAATACCAGCACTCGTTACAGCGTCAGCTTGTGGAAGAGTACGTGGAAAACCATCTAGAAGATAACCATTTCTACAATCATCTTCAGCGATTCTATCTTTAACAAGACCAATAATAATTTCATCAGTTACAAGTTGTCCAGAGTCCATAGCTGCTTTTGCCATTTTACCCATGTCTGTTCCTGCTTTTATAGCAGCTCTAAGCATATCACCTGTAGAAATTTGAGGAATGTTGTATTTTTTTGTAAGAAATTGAGCCTGTGTACCTTTTCCAGCACCAGGAGCTCCTAAAAGAATGATTCGCATATTTTGTCCTAAGTATTTAATTGCTGAAATTATATACTAATGAGTTTAAAACAAAATATATTACAATTTTCTAAATTTTATTTCTGATAAAAGGATATCTTCCATAGTCTTGGATAAAAAAGGAAGTATAAGAATATTTTCAATGTGATCAAGTTCAAGATCTTTAATTTTGATATACTTCACCTCTTCATCGCCATCAACTCCATAAGTTTCCCAAACAATATTCTCTCTAATAGTATTAAAATCATCAGTAGTATATATAGATGCATCTACATAATCATTCTTATCATATTGAACTTTTTGATATGCTAAACCACCCTCAATACCATAGTGTTGCCCATTTTTATCAGTATATTCTTCTAAGTCGTTAAGACTTCTCGAACATATAAAAGTGCCATCCGGAGTTTGAATTCTATTTAAGAGTAATTCTTTATTCATTTTTCACTAACCTTTTTTATAATTTTTGTGTCAATAATAGCATTAAAAAGCAAATCTTTTATCTATTCGCCCCAACCTAGTTTCTCTTTGAGTACATCAAAGTAGTTAAACTCATTTCTATGTATAAGTTGCACCTGTTTTTGTGCAAGTTTAATGTGAACTGACTCGTTTTGCTCTAACTCATGCTTTTCTTGTCCATCTATGATAAGAAGCGCTTTCTCTTTAGGTGTTTTCATCTCAATAGCAAACTTACCAGGAAGTACCACCGGTCTCTGCGTTAAAGAATGTGGGCAGATAGGTGTAAGTGCAAAAACATTTGTAAGAGGAAAAAGTACAGGTCCACCTGCTGAGAGGTTATATGCCGTTGAACCTGTTGGCGTTGAGACTATAACACCATCACCAAAGTAGGTATTAAAAGCCTTACCATCAACAAGTGTTTCAACATGAATCATATTTGAAACAGAGTGACGTGTTAAAACAATGTCATTAAAGGCATACTTAGTTACCTCTTTTTTGTTTTGTATAAATGTAGTCTCAAGTATTGAACGCTCATCAACACGGTACTCACCTTCAACCATATTTTGCACAAAATTATCTAACTCATCGAGTTGAACATCAGCTAAAAATCCAAAACTACCTGCATACACACCAAGTATAGGAATGTCATGCTTAAAAGAACGTCGTACAGCCGAGATAAGAGTTCCATCGCCACCAAGAGTAACTAGGACATCAGAACTCTCACACATAAGATCAAAGTCCATTCCCATGATGCCTATCATAGCACCACTGACACTCTCAATGATTACATCAATATTGTGTTTGTTAAAAACTTTTTCAAGTTTAAAGTAGTTATCTTTTAGCTCTGGTGTTGATGGGCGTAGAACTACTCCAACCCTTTTAATATTCATTGTGTTCATTTGGATATTATACACTATTTTGGTATAATCGCGAAAATATTTTTACACAGGAATACAGATTTAAGCGAAGCAAATGTTGGTGAGGAAGTAACTCTCACAGGTTGGGCAAATAGTTACCGTGATCACGGTGGAATCATTTTTATAGATTTACGTGACAAAACTGGTCTTATCCAGTTAACTTGTGACCCGGAGGACTCAAAAGAGTCTCACGAAATAGCAAATAGCATTCGTGATGAGTATGTTCTTATCGTTAAAGGTAAGGTTCGTGCTCGTGGGGAAGGTCTTACTAACCCTCGTTTAGAAACTGGTGCTATTGAGATTGTTGTAACTGACTTACATATTGAAAACAAGTCAGCGGCACTTCCATTTGTAATTGGTGATAAAAAAGTTGGTGAAGAGACTACTTTAAAGTACCGTTACTTACAACTTCGTGATCCAGATCTTTATAAAGTGTTTAAAATACGTTCAAAAGCGGCAATCGCTGCAAGAAATGTTTTAGATGAAAATGGTTTCTTAGAAGTTGAAACACCTATCCTTACTAAATCAACTCCAGAAGGTGCTCGTGATTATCTAGTACCTTCTCGTGTTCATGATGGTGAGTTTTATGCACTTCCACAGTCACCACAACTTTTCAAACAACTTTTAATGGTTGGTGGATTTGATAGATACTTTCAAATCGCAAAATGTTTCCGTGATGAAGATCTTCGTGCTGACCGTCAACCTGAGTTTACTCAGATAGATGTTGAAATGAGTTTTTGTTCTCAAGAAGATGTTATCAAAGTTGCAGAAGATTTACTTGTAGCAATGTTTAAAGCAACAGGTCATGATATCAAACCACCATTTAACCGTATCACTTATAACAATGCTATGGAATTATATGGTTCTGATAAACCAGACTTAAGATATGACCTTAAAATGGTAGATGTTATAGATATCTTTTCTCGTTGTGATAACGAAATCTTTACTAACATCGCTAAAGACACTAAAAACAACCGTATCAAAGCACTTAAAGTACCTGGTGCAGATTTAATCTTCTCTAAACGTGAGATGAAATCATTTGAAGAGTATGTTCGTAAATTTGGTGCTCACGGTCTTGGTTACTTCCAAATGAAAGAAGATGGTCTTAAGGGTCCTCTTGTTAAATTCTTTAGTGAAGAAGATATTGCACTTATCATTAAAACTACTGAACTTGAAGTTGGTGATGTAGTATTCTTTGGTGCTGGCGAGAAAAAAACTGTATGGGATTATATGGGTCGTTTTAGAAACTTCATAGCTGAGCATGAAAAAATGAACCTTATTGATGAAAATGCATTTGAATTTGTATGGGTTGTTGACTTCCCTATGTTTGAGGTTGAAGATGGTCGCGTTAAAGCACTACACCATCCATTTACTATGCCTAAAGACACGAACAAAGAAGATCCTGAAGAGATTGAGTCTATCGCTTACGATATCGTTCTTAACGGTACTGAGCTTGGTGGCGGGTCTATTCGTATTCATAAAGAAGCTATTCAAAACGAAGTATTTAGACTTCTTGGTATTGAAGAAGAAGAAGCACAAGAGAAGTTTGGTTTCTTACTTGATGCTCTTAAGTTTGGTGCACCTCCACATGGTGGTTTTGCTCTTGGATTTGACAGACTAATGATGCTTATCGCAAAAACGCCAAGTATTCGTGATGTTATTGCATTCCCTAAAACACAAAAAGCATCTTGTGTACTTACAAAAGCACCAAGTGCCGTAGATAACACTCAGTTAAGAGACTTACACATTCGTCTACGTGAGCAGAAGTAACTAATCCTAAGGATTTAATTTTGAAGAAACTTTTTTTAATTATCGGAGCACCTGGCTCTGGTAAAACTACAGATGCAGAGCTTATAGCACAACAAAATGATAACATAACTCACTACTCTACGGGCGATATGCTTCGAGCAGAGGTTGCAAGTGGAAGTGAGTTAGGTATAGAGGTAGAGGGCTTTATAACTAAGGGTCTTATCGTTCCTATTAATATTGCTATAACAACTATTACTAATGCTATAAAAAGTGCTCCTACGGATGTAGTAATACTCGATGGTTATCCTCGTAGTATAGAACAAATGGATGCTTTAGAAGAGTTCTTAAAGAGTGACAACAGTATCATACTATCTAATATCATTGAAGTGAAGGTAAGTGAAGAGACTGCTAGAGATAGAGTTTTAGGTCGGGCACGTGGGGCTGATGACAATACAGAAGTTTTTAACAATCGTATGAAAGTCTATACTGAACCTTTAGCTGCAATTGAAGAATTTTACACTGCTAAAAATTGTTTAAAATTTATAAATGGAGAAGGAACTATTGAGTCAATAGTTTTAGAAATGAACACTTTTATTCAAGACAGAATATAAAACAGACTAATTTAACTATAGAGATTAACTTTCATAATATAGTAAATTATTTAGTCTAAAGTGTTAAGATTTTCTATTATCTTCAGTTGATATGTCCATTTGGATATATGAATTGAGGTAATCATGAAAGAACTTATTGGTATTTATAAAAAGCAGTATCTCCTTGTTGAGAACTCCATTACATCTATACTCGACAGTATAGACTTCACACAATACGATGAAATAGTTAAAAACTCCCTCTTTAGTATATCTCCTGCTATTAAAGCTACATACAAGATAAATGCTAAACTCAAACAATCAACACCACTCTACACTATAGATCATTCAGATGCAAGTAATTTAGGAATAAATAAGTCATACCTACTTGAACGTATAGTCTTTCGAGAAGACAATATTTATATCTCTAACTCGTACATTAACTCACGGACTGGATTACCCTACATCACAGCTGTTTTACATATACAAAATGAGTATATTGTCTGTGACTTTGAACTCTATACCCTACTAAAAGAGTTATCACTTATTGAGGGCAATGAAGCTTTTACACTTTTTACAAAATACTTTTATGCCCTCTTTGGCTTTTTACTCGCCCTCTTCTCTTTGGCTCTTATCGCTTATGCTATCTCTAGTGCTATGTCCATATTTACACAAGATGGTGAAACACTATTAACAGGGCTTTTTAGGTCTATCATCGCTTTAACACTAGCATTAGCCATTTTTGATTTATCAAAAACCATATTAGAGCATGAGGTTTTTTATAAAAGTTTAAGTAGAAACTACAATTTAGAAAACAGACTCTTAGCTCGATTTTTGACTTCTATCATCATTGCATTATCTATCGAGGCTTTAATGGTTGTATTTAAAATTACTCTGAGTGATTATGCTGATATGATACATGCTTTTTATCTTATAGCAGGGGTTGGTGTGATGATAATCTCTTTAAGTATATTTGTCTTTACCATGAGGTATCACAGTAAGAAATAAAGCTCTTGTAAATTATGTAAATGAAAAAAATGATAAAATATTTTATATCTAATTATTAGGAAAATAAAATGTCAAATACACTTATACACAATAAAGCAGAATTTAAATACGAATACCATATAGATGGACATATAGCATATATAACTTACGAGGATCAAAATGGAAATATGCATTTAACACATACAATAGTACCAGATGCATTAGCAGGAAAAGGTCTTGCAAGAACTCTTTTAGAAGATGTACTAGCAGAGATTAAAAAAGATGGTAAAAAAGCAGTAGCTCAGTGTTCTTACATTGTAAAATACCAAGAAAAACACCCTGAAGCTAGCGATATATTTGTTTAGAAGTTAAAGAGGAGTTCCTATGAACTCTTCTTTGAAACTTTACTCTTCTACAAATCCAAAATCTTCTTCTTGCTCATCACCATGTTTTTGTGCTTCTTTGATATCATCAATAAGTTCTTTACACTCATCTTCTTCAATATCACCATGCTCTATATCATCTAAAACATCTTGAAGGTCAGCTTTAAACTCACGAAGCTCTTCTATCTCTTCTTTTGCATCTTCTGTTGCTTCTTTGTTATCAGCTATTTCTTCAAAGATAGCATCTAATGACTCATCAATATCTGGGATTACAGTCTCTTTAATTAGTTTTTCTAGTTCTTCTGCATATGACATACTTCATACCTTTATTTTGTTTTTAGAATTATACTATAATTAGTCATGAATTTTTATGCAGTAATAATCGCAACTGAAATACTTAATGGAAGAAGAGAAGATGCTCACTTTGAGTTTGTTAAAAAAGAGCTACAAAAGTACGGACATGAACTCTTTTCCTCTTTTATCATAAAAGATGATGTCTCACTTATTACAAAGGTATACGAGATGATTAAAACAGACAAGGATGCTGTTATCTTCTCCTTTGGTGGTATAGGCTCAACTCCTGATGACTTAACAAGAGAGATAGCCTCTCGGGTTTTTACAAACGCAGAGTTAGTGCCCCATAAGCAATTTTTAAAAGATATTATTACAAGATTTGGCGATAAGTCTTACCCTCATCGTATTCATATGGCTGACTTATCACCCAAAGCAGAACTACTTTTTAATCCTATTAACAATATGTCAGGCTTTTCACTTTTTAAGAAGTACTTTTTTGTACCTGGTTTTCCAAATATGGCACACCCTATGATAAAAGATGTAATAAAAACTCACTTTAGTGAAGTTGTGAAGAAGTATCGCTTAACACTTTATGCACATACAAGTGAAGAGACACTTATTACTCTTATGCAAACTCTTCCAAAAGGTATAGAACTTTCTTGTTTGCCTCTTTTTGTGAATGAGAAAGCTCATGTAGAACTCTCCCTCTTAAGTACAAATAAAAATATTAATGATAAGTACTTTGAAATCTTTAAAAGAGAGTTAGATAAGAAAAACATATACTATAAACTAATGTAAAAATTCTAAATACCGATTTAATTCTCAGATAATTCTATAAATCAAGGAATTTAGTCATGATAATTTGGTTATTGGTACTTTTATTGCTTTTAGTTTTCATATATGTTGTTTATCGAATGAACTTTAGAGTTGATGAATCAAAAGAAGATTATGAAGATGAACCCCATTACACGTTTAAAATATAAGAGAGCATAGCAATGGCAATTACACTAAACAATCACGTATTTAAAGGTCACCGAGCACTTCTAGGTAATAAGTTTATAACTTATGGAGAACTAGAATTACCACAAAGATATGATATGTATGAAGTATCCAAGAATGGTTTTGACTGGGGTAACACTTCAAAAGGTTCACAGCAATTAGCCTTCTCTATCTTATGTCAAGTAAGTGATAAAGAACTTGCACTCACTCATGCCCAAAAGTACTCTGCAGAAATCATAAAGGCTCTTCACTCAAGAGACTGGATAATCTCAGCTTCAGAAGTTTTAGAGTGGATAGAAAACAATACTGAAAAACAAGTGATGAAAAAGCTACAACCTCTAAACTCTGTAGTAAAGGGAAGTAAAAAGCCTAAAACTAATGTTGTTAAAGAGATTTGTAAAGAGTTACGCATCACACAAAAAAATCTTGCCGAAATTTTAGAAGTACCAGAGGGAACAGTAAGTAGCTGGGCTGTCAAAAATGAAATCCCGCGTTTAGGTAAAAAAGCAATACAGTTTTACATGCTTAATGTTAAAAACCAAAAAATAGTAGATAGTTATAGAAGTTTTAAAGAACTTCTTGAAGCTTCATAAGGCTAAGTATTTGAAACCAAAAAATGAAGTTACACGCAGTTTACTCGTAGACAGGCAGACATGGGATGACTCCATGAAATATGCACGAGATAGATATAAAATGAGTCTGAGTAAAGTGATAGAATCACTACTTCAAGAGTGGTTAGTTAAAGAGAAGAGAAAACCGCTAGATAATACAAATCAAGGGAAGTTTTTCGAATAAAATAGTGTATAATTCACTTAATAAATCAATTAAGCGAGAATTAAATGGAAATTATACAAACAGAAGATGCTTTTAAAGCACTTATACAAGATATAAAAACAACAACTGATGGTTATAGGGACCCTCTAGCATTTGGTATTTGTCGTGTTGACTTAGGTCAACTAAATGTAGAAAAAACACTACAAGCAACTTACCCACTTATTAACTGGGATGAAAACTTTGGAAGTGCTGCTATTTTTGTTAGAGCATTAGACGAACAAGGTATCACTGTTGACTTTTCACAAACAGAAGTAGTTTGTACTATAAATGTAGACTTTTTAAGAGCATGTTTAGCTGCATTTACACCATACTCAGATGAAGCATATGGCGATTCTCACAAAAATATTCAAGTTATTTCAGCACTGTATACTCAAATCATTGGTAATGGTTCTTTTGAAGGTGAGTTCAAAGTAACTTTCATCTTTGATGATGCTGCTGTAGAGAGTGTTGAAGCTGCTTATCTTAAACTATATGCAATATCTCAAGCAAAAGTGCCTTTAAGAAGTATCAACTTAAACGGAGCATTTGGTGCATTACCAAATGTTGCTTGGTCAAATGGTCAACCAATTGAACTTGATTACTTAAGAGAGTTCGAAATTGAACTTAAATTAGCAAATGAATACCCACATATTGATTTTGTTGATAAATTCCCAAGATTACTTCAACATATCATTCCTCAAGACAATACTCGTATCTTAGATACTTCTAAAGTACGTTTTGGTGCACAATTAGCAGCAGGAACTACAGTAATGCCAGGTGCTTCATACATTAACTTTAATGCAGGAACTACTGGTTCTGTTATGGTTGAGGGTCGTATTAGCTCTTCTGCTATCGTTGGTGATGGTTCAGATGTTGGTGGTGGTGCTTCTATCCTTGGTGTTCTTAGTGGAACAGATGGTAACCCAATAAGTGTTGGTCAAAACTGCCTCTTAGGTGCTAACTCAACGTGTGGTATTCCTTTAGGTGATGGTTGTATTATCGATGCAGGTGTTGCGATACTTGAAGGTACTAAAATAGCTATTTATCCCCAAGAACTTAAAAAATTAATGGCTATCAATACAAATATGAAAATGGAAGGCGAAATCTTCAAAGGTAAGCAATTAGCAGGTTTTTATGGTATTCACTATAGACAAAACTCTATGACTGGTGAGATTACAGCTTCTCGTTCAACTAAAGAGATTAAACTAAACGCAGACCTACACTAGTTTTAGTATCTTATCTTTCTCTTATCTTTATCGGTATACAATAGTATATACATAAAGGAGAAAGATATGAATATATCCAACAACATTTCTTCCCTCTTTGCGAACCAAACTTTTTTACATACAAGTGCAAATAATATTGCAAATGTAAATACAGATGGTTTTAGACCACAAGATACAAGAATAACAAATGCTAGTGGTTCGCCTGAGGCTACAACTAGGATAACTGATAATAATGGCTCAACAAAAAGTCGGACAGACCTTGCAAAAGAGGTACCTGACCTGATAGTCTCGAGTGGTGTTGCCGAAGTAAATGTAGCGGTAATTAAGACTCAAGATGAAATGTTTGGTACACTTTTGGATATTAAAGGGTAGAAATACTCTTTAGTTTAAAAAGTATTGATGTGTTTGTATCAAATGCTTTAAGGTTTTTTCCCACTTCTAATGTGCTAAATATCGGCCGTCCTATTATAAATCTGCCTTCTATGCCGTCTTTTTTTGTTTTTACACCCCAAACATTTTGGAAGATTATCGCTTCATTATTATACTGACCAACATACAATGCTATATGGCCTTGTTTATACACTAATGTTCTAAAAGCTATCGCTTCTTTTTTTATAACTAATCGCTTTGCATCGACACTCATACCCTCGAGGTTTACAAGTCTTCCTATCTTACTTTGTTTTGACGAGTTTCTAGGTAACCAAATTCCAAAAGGTGCATAAAAATCTCTTAAAGTAGAGGAGCAATCACGCTGTCCAAAAATACCACCCCAGCCATAATTTGTTTTGCTAATTTCTTTTAAAATCATATCTATATTTTTGGAGTTGAAGTCTAGTATACCTTTATGAGCTACTTTTTTATCTATTTTTGATTGTATGTAAAGTGGTTTTTTATTTTTATATTTACTAAGTGTTAAAACTGTATATGTATCTTTATCTTCACTCACAAGGGGTAACATCATTCCTATTCTAGATTTAAACAAAAACTCTTGTGTCTGTGAGTATATAGATATACCCTCTTCAATGATAAAAATCTGCTCAGCATGTTGCCAAAGTTTTGTGTACTTTTCATCAATAACTACTATATTTCTACTCTTTACCCAACCAAAAGCAAAACTAGACTCTACAAAAGCCCATTTCCCATCTTTTGAGTAGTGTGAAAGTATTAAAGGTTTATTTGCTGCGATAGAACTATTTTGTAGATAATCAAAAGGAAAACCCTCCCCCGCTTTTTTAGGATCACGAAGTACTGGTTTATTTGTGGGGAATGCTCTAAGATTTACATTTACGAGCGTAAGTGCTTTTTTATTTATGCTTACATATTGTTTATAGTTAGCATTATTTAAATTATTTTTAAAAAATGACTGAGTATGAAGTTGAAGGTTTTCCCCATAGGTATTACCTACTTTATATGTCTTATGTGCCCATTTAGCATCTTCTAAGGTTACCGAGACCCTATCTAAATTCCAAACTCTGAAGTATTGTTTTTCAAATAGTTCTTGAGAGAAAGAGGAACTTTTAGTGAGATTTTTTGTGTAGTAACTTACATCTTGAGGTATTGTTTTTAAATCAGCGATGTACTCTCGTACATACTTTTCTATTTTTACTTTTTTTACACTAACAGGTTCCTCAGTTTGAGTTTCTTTTACAGCACAAGAGTTAAAAAGACATAATGCACATATAAGGTAAAAAAACTTCAAACTTTCTCCTTTATTTAGTCAACATCTCCAAATCTACTTACAACACGACCTAAAACTTCTATCTCACTTGGTAAAAGTGTTTGAGTTGAGTAAACTGAGTTATCACTTATCACATCTATCTGACCATCTATTCTAGTCTGAATACGTTTGATAAAAAGTCCTGCATCAGTTCTGATAGTAAAAATACCACCATGATTTAAGTCTGTCTTACTTCTGTTTATAAATACTATATCATTATAGCTAAAAGTTGGCTCCATCGAATCTCCTGAGACATTAATAGCTTCAATATTTTTCAGCTCTCTTTCTCCACCTAGCATAAACATAAAGTGTTCTGGTATTTCTAATTCTTTTATCTCTTCATATTGCTCATCTGATCCACCACCAGCACTAGCATTTACATTACTAAGGTATTTCACCATATAGAACTTATTTGTCGCTTCAACAAGCGACTCAGGAGATTGTCCATAAAGTAACCAGTTAATAGATATCGCTTTTTTAGCACAAAAATCCAAAAGTTCAGTAAAAGGAATCTTATCTCGTTTTTTCATAGTTGCAAAATTCATTTGACTGATACCTAAAACATCAGCTACATCTTTGTCAAATACTTTTTTTGATGAGAACTCAGAAGAGACTATACTTTTAATCTCTTCTACTATATTTAAAAAGCTATTCATGTCTAACCCTTTTTTATCGATTTCACAAATTATAATATTATTTCTGATAAATGTCAAAGTTTTTATTGCATTTTGACATATTTTTTATATTTTATTACAAAATGA
>FPHF01000103.1_pt1 | contig 17310 bp, 13 predicted proteins | sample 1057241 | NCBI WGS metagenome assembly FPHF01 (sample SAMEA4473298, study PRJEB15554) | hydrothermal vent metagenome | biome: marine basaltic hydrothermal vent biome; feature: marine hydrothermal vent; material: water | place: Pacific Ocean | collected 2011-06-14/2011-07-23 | depth 1709 m | reverse complement strand
ATCGCATCAACTCCAGGATAGATAAATCCACCTTCAAAATTACCATTGTTTACGATATCAACGGTAATAGCACTACCCGCATCAACAATCACAGCACTCACAAGAGCTTCAACTGCTACAATTCTATCAATACCCATAGTCACATAATACTGACTTTTATCTATAAAATCAGATATATCAATCCAATTTTTTAATGTTTTTAGTACTGCATTCACTTCGCTATTTACACAAATATAATATACATTTTTACTTATGCTTGAAGCATCAAAACACTTTACATCTTTTTTATAATCTGTTTCACCATCTAAAAAATGATATGAGGTATTACCGATGTCACACAAAAGCATTACTGAATTTTCCAGCCCGCTTCTTTAAAGGCGAGTTTTGCTTTTGAGCATAAAGGTGCGTCTATGAAGATAATCTTATGTTTAAAATTATGTTCACAAAAGAGTGTAAGTTTGGCATAAATTTCTTGGAACTTATGAACATCTTTCATCAGAATTCTACTCTTTTGACTCACTGCAAATATAGCCCAAAAGTAACCCTTTATATCGGTTGCTTTATAAATTTTAATCTTATTTCGTATGCCTAATTCTTTTGGAGAAATTTCAAGCATTTTTTTATAAATTTTCCCTTTTTTTCGAAGGGCATCAACTATCATTTGCATATCTATATTTTACCTTGACTAAGTATTTATGCTATTTTACCATCTTCTTTTTGAATTTATAGCCTTAATGACTGTTTTAATGTTTTTATCTTTTGAATAACAGAGTCTAATGGTACATGCAAGATAATCATCATACTTTTCTTCTTTTGTAAGTACATATGGATAGGCTATCGTTTGTATCTCTTTCTTATATTTTAAGAGGTTCTGTTTTTTACTTTTTATAGTTGTTACTTTTAAATTCTGCATGAGATATGCTTTTGCTAATGCAGGTGCATCAGACTGTTTAAATTTAAGTACATCCATCTGAGGTTCGAGTGTAGCTAATGCTAATTTCTCATAACGAAAAGAAGCTTTTAGTGATGCAATATTTATAATGTTTTGTAGCATTTTTGAAAGGGGTGAGGCATAGTACTTATCTATAAGTCCCGCTTTAATATCTAAGTTATCATCACTTAAATACCAAACACCTTTTTTATAAAATTTCGCATTAGCATGATTAAGTAGATACTCTGCAAAATCGAGTTTATCTTTGTCATAATCAACTTCATACCCAGCTATTAAAGCTCCAATAAAAAAACTATAATCTTCTAAGAGACCCTTTTGTCTTGGTGTCATTCCAATAATTGTTTGATGGTAGAGATCATAATTTTTAAACATTAACTCACTTAAGGCTTTAAGTGTCTTGTCCGCTTTTTTCTTATACTTTTTATCAATGATAGAAGCACTATAAAGTGCTTCTATCATCAAAGCGTTCCATGCAGTATTAATCTTTTTATCAATAAAAGGATACTCCCTTGTTGAACGTACCTTAAGTTGAAAATTTTTAGGTCTTTGGTTCTCATAGATATTTAAATGCATTTTATCTTCAAAGTTTTCTACATACTCTACCCCAGTACCTTTGAGGTCTTTTTGAGTAAAGATAAAATATGCACCCTCTTCATGATTTGTATCAGCATCACTAGCAGAATAATATAAGTCATCTTTAACATAATGTTTATCTAACATCGCTATTGTCTCTACAACTACATTCTTGTAGAGTTTTTTACCTGTTTTGAGATATGCTCTTACATAAATAGGGATAAGTTCAGCTTGGTCATACAGCATTTTTTCAAAGTGAGGAATTTCCCATGCTGCATCTACTGTATATCGGAAAAAGCCACCTTCTACTTGATCATATAAACCTCTTAAGGCCATAACATCTAACATCTCATATGAATAAGCTTCTAACTCTTCATCACTATTTATTTCAGCTAAATCCATCATTAAAGAGAGTTTCGATGCTTCTGGAAATTTTCTTCCACTTCCAAAACCACTGTATATGTCATCAATGTTTTCTTTAAGAGACTCACTTAAAGTATTTACCGAGATATCTGTCTCTTTTGCCTCTTCATATACTACTTTAGCATTAATGATTTGTTGAATAGCTGCTAAATCTTCTTTAAACTTAGTATCATTTATTTGGTACATTTCACCAAGTTTTTCCAAGAGTGTATCTAGACCTTCTGAGTAGGGTTGTTTATGTGCAGGAATATATGTAGCTGCATAATATACCTCTTTTTGAGGTGTCATAAAGAGGCTTAAGGGCCAACCACCAGAGTGATGTCTTATTTTAAGATAGACTTCTTGATAGAGTGCATCAAGATGTGGCATTTCTTCACGGTCAACTTTTATACAAATAAAATATTTATTAAATAATTTTGCAAGTTTTTCATTTGAAAAGGAGTCTTCTTCCATTACATGGCACCAGTGACATGTTGAATATCCTAGTGATAAGAAGATAGCTTTATTTTCTCGTTTTGCTTGAGCAAAAGCTTTCTTACTCCAAGGCAACCAGTTTACAGGGTTATTTTTATGTGAGAGTAAATATGGTGATGATTCGAATTGAAGTTCATTACTAAACTCCTTTGCATTTAAACTAAAAAGAATCATACTAATAAGAAATAATATTTTCATGTTCAGATTATACATCTTGATTGTAAAATTAGTGTTAATACACTCAGAAATTTTTGAAGATAAATTTTATCTTAACATTAAATTTATAAACAAATTGTATGATATAGGAATAGAAAACATAAGTTATAATCTCATCTTAATATATTAATAAGGAATTCAAATGAAGATAGTACTAATTTTTATGATGTTTCAACAGCTACTAATGGCTGGTCTAGATTCACTTACTTTAAATGAAGCTATACAAATTCTACAAACTAAAAACTTAGAAATCAAAGCTGCCACACTAAATGTAAAGATAGCACAACAAGACGAACAAAGTATTTCAGGTGCTCACTGGGGTAAGCTTGACTTTATTCAAGATGTAGCACGAAGTAATGATGCAGGAAATGTTTTTGGTTTTAAACTCACTTCTAGGGAGGCTACTTTTGGGGATTTTGGATTAAGTGAATTTAGTACAAGTAATCCAAATATATTAAATGTACAACCAAATGATTTAAATTATCCTCATGATAGAAACTTTTTTCAAAGTAAACTCCGTTATCAAGTTCCACTTTTTACAGGCTTTGCCCTAAGTTCATACGGTGAAATTATGCATTCTATGACAAAAATGAAATCACTACAAAAAGAGGCACTTATCAATGAAAAAACATTTCAGTTAAGAAAATCATACTATAACATGGCACTATTGGACAGCTCAATCAAAAACCTATCTACTATACTGACAAATATCCAAACACTTCAAAATACAACACAGAGTATGATAGATGTAGGTTATGCAAAAAAGGTTGACCTCTTAGAAGTTAAGGCAAAAAAAGGAAATGTAAAGAGACTCTTAGTACAAATGGACTCAAATAAAATACTTTTATATCACTACATCAGCTTTTTACTCAACCAAAAAGTTTTAAAAGTAGTAGTACCCAAATCCGAAATCAGAATGCCTCTCTTAAATGATGAAGAAATTCTTTTAGCAAATATTGATATACAAAAAGCTACAACAGGATTAACTCTAAGACAAAACATGCTTTCAGTAGATAAGGCATTATACTACCCTACAGTTGGAGCATTTGGAGAAATTGCAACAGCTGATGATACTTTTTTAGGAGATGCACTAAAGCATCAAGCCTATACAGTAGGTGCACGATTAACATGGAATATTTTTAATGGTGGTAGTGATAGTGCTAAAATCCAAAAGTCCAAACTTGAACTTTTAAAGATGCAATCCCAAGTTACACTTGCAAAAAATGGCATAACTCTTCAAGTTGCAAAAATCAGAACACAGATTAAAAGTGCCGATGAAGAGATAAAGTCTCTTACAAATGAGTTGGAACTTGCAGATGCTATCTATAAGAACTATGAGGGACGTTACAGAGAAAAACTCACATCAATGAATGATGTTATCATCAAACAATCACAGCAGATAGAAAAAATACTACAACTCCAAATAGCCAAAAACAGACGAAATGAAAAAATCTTTGCTTTAGAAAAACTAGCAAATACAAAAGGATATTAAGATGTACAAAATACTACTCATACTAGCATTCACACTCTCGCTTTGGGCAGAAACACTAACACTTTCAGGAAGTGTTATCTCTGATAACCAAAAGATGATTACAAGCCGTTTTATGGGTTTTGTGACAAATGTATATGTAAATGAAGGGGAAAAAGTTAAAAAGAATCAAGTGCTTTATACTATAGATTCACGAGAAATTGATTCTGCAGTACGTCAAAGTGAACTAAGCCTTCAAATGTATCAAAATCAATATACAAATGTCAAACTAAATCTTGATAGATATAAAAGACTCTTAAAAAAAGATATGGTTTCAAAGTATGAAGTAGAGAATATTGAACTCGCAGCACTTAATCTCAAAGATATGATTAGCATTGCTAAAGCAAGACTCAAAGAAGTACAAAATCAGTACATGTACTTAAATGTAAAAGCACCAAACAATGGGGTTGTTGTCGCTAAAAATATCAAGGTCGGCGAGATGGCTATGCCTGGTATGCCAGCTATCGTTCTATCCGACCTTAGTGATTTAAAAATAAGTGCAGAGATTCCAGAGAGCAACCTTTCTTTAATCACACATGGGAAAAAAGTCATTATAAATATACCATCATTAAAACTTAGAGCTATTGGGAAAATCTCTGCAATTATTCCTAACTCAAATCCTATGACACATACTTTTAAAATCAAAGTCTCTTTTAAAACAAACTCTAAGTCTATATACCCAGGTATGTATGCAACTATAAGTATCAACTAAAGGAAAGTGCATGAAGGATATAAACTTTATACCAACAGATTATGCGGGAAGAATAGCAAAGACATTTATACATAGTCCACTCACACTCACACTTGGAATATTTATCTTAGCTATAGGTTATCTCGCTCTTGAAATAATGCCAAGAGAAGAAAACCCTCAAATGGTTGTCAGTGGTTCTACTGTAATAATTGTCCTACCTGGAGCTAGTGCTAAAGAGATACAAAAAATAATTGTAAATCCTCTTGAGCGAAAACTAAAAGAAGTAAAAGGAGTTGAACATATCTACGGCCGTGCAATGGACAATGTAGGTATAGTCAATGCAGCTTTTTTCATTGGTGAAGCCAAAGAGGGAGCCAATCTCAAGATCTACGATAAAATCATGCAAAACGCAGATATATTTCCAAGTGGAGCAATGGATCCCATCATCAAACCTCTTGATATAGATGTAGATATTCCAATAGTCTCTATTGCCTTTTATGCAGATGACTCAAAAGTGAGTAAAACTGAGCTTTATGATAATGTCAAAAAAATCCAGTACCATATAAATGGTCTAAATAATGTTGCAGTAACAGAACTCAAAGGTGGTTCTAAACATCAGTTTAACATAGAAGTTGACATCAATAAACTCTCAGGATATAATCTTTCTCTTGGTCAGATTAAAAAAGCTGTTTCATCCCTTGCATATAATGTACCTGCAACAAAAACTACAAGTAAAGATAATAAGATAGTCATTCTTGGTGTAAAAAATGCCCTTGATAGTGTTAAAGATATAAGAAGTATTATCGTAGCTCAGTATATGGGTTCTCCTATTTACCTCTCACAAGTTGCCAAAGTGAGTGATAGTTATGATATACAAAACTTTAAAAAAGCACTTATAAAAGTAAGAGATGAAAACGGTAATTTTTCTTCTTTTAAGGAACAGGTAACACTTAGTGTCTCAAAGCTTCAGGGTACAAATGCTGTAATCATAGCAAACGAAGTAAAAAAAGAGCTCCAAACATATAAAAAACTTTTAGAAAAAAGTGGTATACACTATGTTATCACTCGAAATGATGGAGAGAGAGCAGATGAGGCAGTTAATGAACTTGTCTATCACCTTGTACTCTCTATTGTAATTATCGCGATACTCCTCGCTTTTGTTTTAGGTTGGAGAGAGTCTCTTATCGTTACATTTACTGTTCCTGCAATTTTAGCCATAACACTGTTTGTGGCATACTTATCTGGACAGACAATTAACCGTATTACTCTCTTTGCCTTCTTGCTTTCACTTGGTCTTTTAGTTGATGCTGCAATTATTGTTATTGAAAATATTCATAGACATTATCACTCAAAAGAGTCAGCACATGAATCACCAACAGAACTGATGATAAAAGCAACAGATGAGATAGGTGCACCTACAAACATAGCAACACTTGCTATTATCCTTACTATGGTACCTATGGCCTTTGTTGGCCAAATGATGGGTCAGTTTATGAAACCAATTCCAGCTAATGTTCCTGTAGCACTCATAGCCTCACTATTTGTCGCATATATATTTACACCTTATTTAGCTGTACGTATACTAAAACGACCTGAGCATTCAGATAAAGGAGAAAAATAATGTTTAAAAAGTTTGAAAACTTTATCTATAAAGCAATACAAAGTTCTGCACAAAGAAAGTTAATTTTAATAGTTACACTTATCGCGTTTATACTCTCCATATTGATGATTGCTCCAAGTAAAATGGTTTTAGCAAAAATGCTTCCTGGAAAAAACAATGATACATTTAATATCTATGTAACACTTGTAACTGGTAGCTCTATCTCTCAAACAGAGGAAGTTACGGCATGTATAAGTAATATCTTGACACAAGAGAAAGCACTTCGTAACTTAGAAGTATTTTTGGGTATGGGTTCTCCACTTGACTTTGCAGGGCTTATCAAAGGAAGTCAGTTTAAAAATAGTGAGAATGTAGCTGAGTTAGTGCTTAACCTAACTAAAAAGCACCACAGAGATGAACCCTCTTATCTTATGGTACAACGTCTTCGTCCAACTATACAGTCCCAATGCCAAAAACTCTATGAAGGAACAAAAATTTCTTTTGTAGAGCCACCAGCAGGTCCACCAACAATGGCAGCAATTGTAGCTGAGATTTATGGAGATAATGAAAAAGGAATACGTAAACTATCTTCTAGAGTAGCGGCTGTTTTTCATAAAACAGAAGGTTTAGTAGATATAGATATCATGCAAGATGATATATTTGATACCTTTAAAATTGTAGTTAATAATACTAAAATTGTTCGTTCAGGTGTAGAAATAGAACAACTAAACAAAATCATATACCTTGCTTTTGAGGGTATGCAAATTGCTGTAAAAAACTCTCAAATATATAATGATCAAGTACCTATCTACCTTGTTCTCTCTAAGGATTCAAAAAGTTTTACAAGAAAAGATATAGATTCTATAAAAATAAAACTGAGTGCCCTCAAACTAATGAGTACTCAGGGACTTATGATTCCATTAACGGAACTTGTGAGTATAGAGATGGAGGTTTCACATCCTATGATACTCTCTAAGAACCTTCACATGATGAGTAATGTTATGGCTGAAACGGATATGGTCTCACAAGTCTATCCTCTAATGGATGCTAGAAATACAATTTTAAAGACTTTTAGTGATACTTATACTATAAAAAAGATTGGTCTTTTTAATCTACAACTAACTGACAAAGAGAGTGCCAAAGTTTATAAGCTTATTTGGGATGGTGAGATGGAGGTTACACTTGATACCTTTGTTGAACTTGGAGCTGCGTTTATTGCAGCCCTTGTACTGATCTTTTTACTTATGGTAATCTATTATAAAAGTTATGCAATTAGTGGTATTATTCTTCTTGGATCTTTTCTATCTATCATCGGTGTGATTGTTGGGCACTTTATCATGGATATATTTACAGTTGAGACATTCTTTTTAACAGCAACATCACTCATAGGTTTTATTGCCCTAATAGGCATAAGTTCACGTAATTCACTTTTACTGATTGACTTTACCAAGTCACTTATGCAAGACAAGGGTATGGATCAAGCTTCTGCCATTGCACATTCAGCTGCAACTCGTGCTAAACCTATCTTTTTAACAGCTGTTGCAATTATGCTTGCCTCGACTCTTTTAGCTGGAGATGCTGTTTTTGGTGGGCTTGGAGTTTCACTTATATTTGGAACAGTTGCAGCAGTTGTGGCTTCACTTATAGTAGTGCCTGTTTTATTAAATATTACAGACTTAAAAAAACAGTTTGATATAGAGTAAGAGAGGGATTGAAGGGACTTATGTCCCTTCGACTAGAATGAGCTTAGCTCATTCTAGTCTATAAACAAAAGAATATTAAACGCGAGCGTAGTTTACAGAAAGGCAAGCTTCTAGAGCTGCTAACTCTGTAAGAGATTTTTCAGATACTGCATTATCAACCAAGATAACAGCAAGTGCTTCACCCTTATCATTTCTAGCTAGAGAGAAGTCAGCTATGTTAACACTGTTGTTAGCAAGAACAGAACCGATACTTCCAATAACACCCGGAACATCAGAGTTTTTAAACATAATCATATCACCACGAAGAGCAACATCGATGTCAAAACCATCAATATTTACTAAGCGCTGTACATTATCATCAAAAATAGTTCCAGAAATAGTTGTAGTACCTTCACTTGTAGTAAGCTTTATAGTTATTAAGTTTTTGTATACAGTTGAATCTACACATGCTTCAGACTCAATTTTGATACCTTTTTCTTTTGCTACAAACTCTGCGTTTACATAGTTGATAGTATCACCAGAATTTTGGCTCATTGCACCAACCGCTACAAAAGTTGAAAGAGACTCAACATACTCAGCAATTTCACCATGACCAGTCACTTTAATACTAATGATTTGAGACTTACTCATTTGAGATTCTAAGAAACCTATCTTTTGTCCCATTTCTAAGAATGGTTTTACAAATGAAGGAATAGTTGACTCATCAATTGGTAAGTTCATTGCATGAGGATAAGCGATACCCTTAGCAGCTTCTATAGCATTGTTAGCAGCTTGTGTACCTATGTTATACTGAGACTCGTAAGTGTTCGCACCCAAGTGAGGAGAAACCACTACATTATCTAAATCAAGTAAAGGATGATCAGTTGCAGGTTCTTTGTTAAATACATCAATACCAGCAAAACGAATCTTACCATTTTGTAAATATTTAAGAAGTGCAGCTTCATCATAAAGCCCACCACGAGCACAGTTAATTACAACAACACCATCTTTCATTTTAGCAAATTCTGCATCATCTATCATACCGATAGTCTCTTTATTTTTAGGAGTATGAATTGTGATAATATCACATGCTAGAATATCTTCAAAGTTTTTAGTATAAGTCATATCAAGGTCAGTAACTTTAGATGGGTTGATATATGGGTCAAATGCCACAATATCCATCTCAAACGCGGCTGCACGTTTTGCAACACGAGAACCAATGTTACCAAAACCGATGACACCTAGTTTTTTCCCTTTCATCTCATAACCGTACCACTTCTCACGTTTCCAAACACGTTGGTTTTTAAGGTGATCGTGAGAGTATGGAAACATTCTCATACAAGAAAGCATATGTGCCATTGTAAGCTCAACTGCTGCTATAGTATTTGCTGTTGGTACATTCATTACAATGATACCTTGCTTTGAACATCCTGGAATATCTACATTATCAACACCAACACCAGCACGAACTACTGCTTTAAGATTTTTAGCATTTGCTAAAAAAAGATCATCAACATCAGTTGAACTTCTTGTTATTGCCACATCTGCATTTGGAAGAATCTCAGTTTTTAGTTTATCTTTTGGCTCATCAGCTGCCATAATGAAGTTGATATTTTCATCATCTTCTAGCATTTTAAGTCCAGCTTTGTGAATATGGTCACAAACTACAACTGTATATTTTTTCATTAGTATTCCTCTTTATATGGCTTTATAATCGCCGAAATTTTATAATTTTTTAGTACTTTTACTAAGTTTCTTAATTTATCAACATTTTGTGAATAAATAAATAACTCTATATCTGTTTTACCTTTGTTAAGATAATATTTAAGTTTATGGTTTTTTAGTTCCTCTTTAAGACAAAACAATTGATAAGGGTCTAAAAGTTTTGCGGACAACTTATAAGTTATAGTTTTAGTTATTTTTTCTTGTAAATCAACTTCTACATAGACTTCATTTACTGGATAAAAGTACCCTTTTCGCTCTGATTCTCCAAACTTGTCTAACCATATTTTTTTTGGTTTTTCTTGTATTGGTTTATTCCCGAGGGAGAGTGGTTCTATGTCTATAAAAACTTCATTCGAGTTAATAGAGATAAGAAAAAAGATTATAAAGATAGCCACTCCAACTGCTATGAGAGGAGTGAGCCATTTTAAAATCTTTTGCATTTACAAATTCTTAGTTGAATTTATCTTTGATTAAATCACCTAAAGAGTGTGATTCATTATCATTAATTTCTTCAAGCATTGCTTGATTTTTAATGTAATCTAATTTTTTAACAGATAAACGGATACGATCACGTTTAGTATCTATGTTAGCGATAGCAGCTTCAATCTCTTGACCCGCTTCTAACTCTTCTTTGATAAGTGGAGTTAAATCTTCATCACGGATAAGTGCGTCAACACCATCTTCTAAAGATACAAATACACCGAAGTCTTTGATGTCACGGATAGTTCCAGTAACAACTGCATTTACTTTATTAGTAGTTGCAAACTTATCAATAGGAGACTCTAAAAGAGTTTTTCTATTTAAAGATATTTTTTGATCTTCAGCATTAATTTTAGCAATTTTAACTTCAACTTCATCACCAGACTTTAAAACTTCTTTTGCTTTTGTGTTCTTATCCCAAGAGATATCTTGGTTATGTAACAGTCCCTCAACACCAGAAATACGAACAAATGCACCGAAGTCAGCAAGTGAAGTAATAGTTCCAGTAACAATGTCACCTTCATTATAGTTCTTTAAGAACTCATCAAATGGTTTTGGTAAAAGTTTCTTTAATGAAACACGTAACTTATGAGTTGTAGAATTGATTTCGATAACTTCAACATCAATCTCTTCGCCAACAGTTAAATAATCATTAGGGTTTTTAACATTTTTATTCCAAGAAATCTCAGAAATATGTAAGAAACCTTCGATATCGTTTCCAAGGTCAACAAATACACCATACGCTTCAATATTTGAAACAGTAACAGTGATTGTATCACCTTCATCTAACTCAGATTCAACTTCAGCCCATGGATCTGGAAGAACTGCTTTGATTGAAAGAGATAAGTGACGCTTGTCTTTATCGTAAGAAATAGCTTTAACAGTTACAGTGTCACCTTCAGCAAAAAGCTTAGATGGGTTAACTGGACCCTTATAAGAAATTTCGTTGTAGTGAACAAGACCATCAACACCACCAACATCTACGAACATACCGTAAGAAGTGATTTTTTTGATTGTACCTTCAACAACAACATCTTCTGCCATTAGTTGATCAATAATTTCTTTCTTTTTCTTTCTTTCTTCATTAAAAAGTTTTCTACGAGAAACAATGATTGAATTCTCAGCAGCATCAACTTTAACAACCTGAGCTTTGATCTTACGACCAACAACTTCATCAGTGTCTTTAAACGCTGCAAGTGAACGAGGCATAAAGAAAGAAACTGCATCAGCTTCTACTACATAACCACCACGGTTTTTCTTAGTAATGATACCTTCAATGATAGTGTCTTCAAAATCATCTTTGTGAAGTTCAATAAACTCAATAGTTTTTTCTTGCTCTAAAACTTTTGTATAAGAAATTTTAGGACGTTCGTTATAGTAACCCATTTGCATTACTTTAATCTTGTCACCACAAGCAAACTTAAGTTCACCATTTTCGTCACGAATTTCGCTAAGGTTTAAAATACCCTCTAACTTATCGCCAACACCTACTAATGCTCTGTCTTCATCCATTTGGATTTCAACTATCTCGCCTTCTACTATACGGCTAGTCTCTTGTTTCTTTTCACTTTCTGCAAACATTGCTGCAAAATTCTCTTCATCTAATAATTCGTTATCGAACGCCATTGTCTATCCTCTGTTACATAAAAATTGTCGTGATTATACCCAATTAAAAATTATATAGTTATTAAGTAATGAAACTTATTCTAATAAAGGAGGAAAGTGTTAATTATACTTCGTATTACTTAGTAATATTTTGTATACTACTGATAACATTCTTAATAATCCAGTCTGGAGTTGAGGCTCCAGCACTCAGGCCACAGAATTCTTTTCCATCAAACCAAGACTCTTGTAATTCCGTTTCATCTTCTATGTGATAACTATTTGGACAGTTATCCTTTGCTATACTGAAGAGTTCTTTTGTATTTGAAGAGTTTTTTCCACCAATGACGATCATCACATCTGCATTTAAAGAGATTTTTTCTACTGCATCTTGATTTTCAAAAGTCGCATTGCATATAGTGTTAAATACTCTTACTTCTTTATATCTAGGAATAAGATAACGAGCAATTGCCATATAGTCTTCAACTTTTCTCGTAGTCTGTGCCACTAGGGCTATTTTTTCTTTTAATTTTAACTTTTTTACATCTTCTACATTTGTTACGACTAGTGCACCGTGTGTTGCATAAGACTTCACACCTTTTATCTCAGGGTGATTCTCATCCCCAAAAATAACTACATCATAGCCTTCTTCACTCATCTCTTGGCATATCTCTTGTGGTTTTGTTACATAAGGACAAGTTGCATCAACAACATCAACACCTTCTTTAAGAAGAGCAAACAGTTCATCTTTCACGATACCATGAGTACGTACTATCGCTTTTTCTCCTTTTTTAAATCTAGTAAAATCATCTACTAAACCTACTTTAAAGTCCTTATCTAAACGAGCTATCTCTTTAGAGTTATGAATTAGCGGTCCATATGTAGAAGCATTAGAATTTTCTTCTGCTATTTTAATCGCACGTTTTACACCAAAACAAAAACCATAGTTCTCTGCAAGTTCTATTTTCATTATGAAAGTTCCACCTTAGTAATTTTTTGTAAAAGTTCAAAGAAGTTTGGAAAAGAAGTATTTATACACTCTAAATCTGTCACTTCCATGCCACACTTTAAACCAGCAATAATAAAACTCATAGCAATTCTATGATCACCATCACTATCTACTATAGTAGGTTTGAGTTCACCACCTATAATTTTATAACCATCTTTATACTCATGAACTTCTATACCAGAAGAACAAAGCCCTTCTACTACAGTTGAAATTCTATCAGACTCTTTAACTCGTAGTTCTTCTGCATTTTTAACAAGAGATTCTCCACTTGCACATGCCATTGCAATACTTAAAACTGGAAGTTCATCAATTAACCATGAAATATTATCTTCTATAATAATACCATGAAGTTGTGCATACTTTACAGAGATATTTCCAATTGGTTCGTACTTATTATCAGTAACTTCATACGATATATTTGCACCCATTCTCTCTAGTGCTTTAAAAGCTTCTATTCGAGTAGGATTAAGAGTGATACCTTCTAATACTATATTTGACTTAGGTGTAATAGCAGCTGCAACTGCAAAGAAAAAGGCAGATGAAGGATCAGCAGGAACACGGATAGTTAAAGGCTTAAGTAGTTCTTTCATTGGAGTGATAGTAGTTTTTAAACCATTTACTTCAATGTCCGCTCCCATACCTTTTAACATTCTCTCTGTATGATCACGAGAAAGTTCAGGTTCTGTATATGTACAAATCCCATCAGCTCGTAGAGCTGCAAGTATCATACATGACTTCACTTGTGCAGAAGCAATTTTACTCTCATAATCAAAAGCTTTTAAAGATGCTCCACGAATAGAAAGTGGTGCTAAATCACCCTCATTTCTTCCATCAAGTTTTGCACCTATACTAAGAAGTGGATTTGTTACTCTCTTCATTGGACGAGAACGAAGATATTTATCTCCTGTCAAAATAAAATGACCATTTGCCGAGCTTAAAAGTCCACAAAAAAGACGCATACCTGTTCCTGAGTTACCACAGTCAAGTACTTCAAAACTCTCTTGTATTCCATCACTAGAAATTGTGATGATTTTGCCATCGTCTTCTACTTTAGCACCAAGATTTTTTACAATCTCTAAAGAGTTCATAGTATCTTCAGCACGTAAAAAGTTTTCTATTACACTTTCACCATTTGCAAGCATTGCAAACATTACACTACGATGCGAGATAGACTTATCAGGTGCTATCTCACTTATGTTTAAAGAAAATGATGATGCTGGAGATACAAGAACCTTACTCATTATCTAAGACCTATGCCTAACTCGCTTTTAAGAGCTGCTAAAATAGTGTCCATCGCAGAAGTAATATCTTCTTCTTCAAGTGTTTTTTCATTAGACTGAAGAACAAAACGCAGACTTAGACTCATATTTTCACCTAATGCCTCATCGCTGTACTTATCAACAGGATAAAAACGAATTAGATTAGCTATTTCTGCCGTACTAATTACAGATTTAACTTTTTCATAAGACATAACTTCTGGCATTATCACACTCAGGTCTCTAAAAGAAGCTTGGTACTTTGATGTCGCTGATGCAACTTTTAGTCCATGTGGAATTTTTGCAAAATCAAGTTCACACATATAAGTAACATCTAAATCATAGTCTTTTTCAACATTTGGATGTACACGGAAAAGTTCTCCTACGATAATACCATCAATTAGAACTTCTGCCGATTGAAAATCATGAGAAAGCATGTGTGTCGTTTTAGATTCACGAAGTTCAACTGAACCAACTACATCTGAGATTTTTTGTACAAAGTATGCAAAATCAACCTTAGCAGGTTTTCCAGCATTTGCTAAGTTCTCATTTTCTTTATCTCCACTGAAAATAAATGCCATATTATATGACTCATCACGAGCAGGAGTAAATACAGAACCTATTTCAAATAATCTAACCGATGAATAGCCATTTTTTACATTGTTAGATGCTGATTTTAAAAGACCTGTTAAAAGTGTTGGTCTTAGAGTATCTAAAGTCTGAACAATAGGGTTTAACAGTTCTAAGTCCTCTTTTGTAGTTTCAAATCCATATTTATTTAAAGTTTTTTTCTCATCAAAAACAAAATGAACAGTCTCATAAAAACCATTATTTGCTCCACGATGTCTAAATATAGAACGTCTTTTATATTCAAAATAATTATCTTCTAAACGATTATCTTCAGTTAATATAAATGGTTTTGATGGAATATTATCTATTCCTACCATACGAACTATCTCTTCAACAATATCTTGTTTGTTTATAATGTCATGACGAAACTGAGGTACAGATATTACAAAACTGTTTGGAGAAGACTTAGATGTATTAAAACCAAGGTTCTTAAGAATCTTACTTACTACAACCTTATCAATCTCTGCACCAATTATCTCATCTATCTCTTGTTTTGTAATACTAACAATTTTTTCATTATATGTATTAGTAAGTTCAATTCTTCCACCAAAAGTAGATGAATTTGAACTTGATTCTATTAAATCAACACAGTATGCAAGTCCAGCTTCTAATTCTGGTTCTGAACCACGTGAAGTTTTATAAAAGAAAGGGCCAGATTCTATCTTAGATTCTGACATTTTTTTACTTATTACATCAGGTGGGATATATGATGCTTCAAGTAAAACAGTTCCCTCTTCTTTTTTAGGTTTTGAAACATCTTTTTGTACTATTCCAACTATAGAAGCTGTCTCTTTACCTTGAATGACTGCATAACCATTTGCATCTTCACTTAATATCACTTGTGCAATTTTATCTTCTTCACCAGTACAGAAAAACTCATGTTCATATGCTCTTAAAATAACACCTGTACTCTGAGTAACATAGAGTAGAATCTCTTCTATTTTAGATTTTCTGTCTTCTTCAATTTGTGCTAATCTTAAAGCGATTAAAGTTGGTACATGTAAATCTTTTAAAGAGAGTGCTTTGTAACTTAGGTTTACATTTAAATCTTTTTCATGTGAAAGTGCGAAAACTCTTCCAATCCCACGTTTATCATCATTGTCTGTAACTGTATATGCCTTAATAGGTCTATCAAACGCAGCTGAAAGATCACGAGCAACACCACGAATACTTAAACAGTCACCACGATTAGCAGTTAATTCAATATCAATTAGGTCATCATTAAAAAGTGGATTTGTGCTTACTTCATTTCCAAGTTTACATTCGCCCATACTTACATCTATTTCTAAGATACCCTTGCCAATATCAGCTAGACCAAGTTCACTTGCGGCACAAATCATACCATCAGAATCAATACCACGAAGTTTTACAGGTTTTATTACTAAACCACTAGGCATATTTGCACCCAGAGTAGCAACAGCAACTGTGAGTCCAACTCTTACATTTGCAGCACCACAAACAATTTGACGAATTGATGAACCGATATCTACCTGACATACATTTAGTTTATCAGCATCAGGATGTTTTTCACACTCTAAAACTTTACCAAATACTATTTTTTTAGGTACACGAAACTCTTGTATTCTATCTACTTCTAAACCAATACTATTAAAAGTTTTTGCAATTTCCTCTGTAGATATTCCACTAAGATCTATCCATTCGTTTAACCAAGATCTAGTAACTATCATTGAAATTGCTCCAGTAATTTAATATCGCCTTCAAAAAGTGAACGAAGGTCTCCAATTTGATGAATAAGCATTGCAAAACGCTCTACACCGAGTCCAAAAGCATAACCACTTACATCTTTGTAATTTACTGCTTCAAATACATTAGGGTCAACGATACCACAGCCTAGAACTTCTAACCAACCAGTATGTGAACATACTCGACAGCCCTCACCCTTACAAAAAACACAGCTAATATCTACTTCAGCAGATGGTTCTGTAAAAGGGAAAAATGAAGGACGGAAACGTACTTCTACTTCACCAAACATATACTTTAAAAAATCTTCTAAAATAAACTTGAGGTTTGCAAAAGAGACAGTTCCCTCTTTATCTACTAAAAGACCCTCAACTTGATGAAACATAGGTGTATGAGTGATATCGTAATCACGACGGAAAACTGCACCTGGTGCGATCATACGGATAGGTGGTTTAGTAGACATCATTGTTCTAATTTGAACAGGAGATGTATGTGTGCGAAGCATCATTTCATCTTTAAAATAAAATGTATCTTGCATATCACGTGCTGGATGATACTTTGGAAGATTAAGTGCTTCAAAGTTGTTAAAATCATCTTCAACTATTTGACCAGTTTTTACAGCAAAGTTCATAGATGAGAAGTATTCTACGATTCTATCCATAGTTTCCATTACAGGATGTAATGCACCTGACTGACTAGTGCTAGAGAACATAGAAACATCAATAGCTTCTGCTTTCATAGCAACTAAAAGTGCCTCTGTTTGTAATG
>FPHF01000097.1_pt1 | contig 17946 bp, 21 predicted proteins | sample 1057241 | NCBI WGS metagenome assembly FPHF01 (sample SAMEA4473298, study PRJEB15554) | hydrothermal vent metagenome | biome: marine basaltic hydrothermal vent biome; feature: marine hydrothermal vent; material: water | place: Pacific Ocean | collected 2011-06-14/2011-07-23 | depth 1709 m | reverse complement strand
CCTTTCATCGGTATATAGAGCGCCGTTGCCATATGGTCTTTATACTTCACACCAATTACATTTATTTTAAAAAGTTTTCGTACAAGGTAGGCAAAAAGTATAGCTCTATCCTCACAATCAGACTTATCATAATAGAGTGTTTCATCAGGAAACATAACTTTTTCTCTAGAGAACTGTTTCTGATCTCTTTCATACTCAAATGCTTTTTGCACAAAGTTTAAAACAAAGTTTATTGCATGGCTTGAGTGCTTTGCATTGAGGTATTTTTTCATATCCAATGCTATTTGCTCATAGGCTATAGAGTTTATATCATAAGAAAATGTCGAACTGTAAAGCTTACCAAATTGTTTAAATGAGACTGTTTTAGTCTTGAGGTTTTTTGTAAAATTTGGAAGTTCTTTTAACTCTAAGTCAAAAGCTTTGTTTGCATTAGGATAATTTTTTTTATATGTATAAATACTGCCAAGAGAAGATTTTGCATAAGAACTTATGACATAAAACTTTTTATCTCCAAAACTATAACTTGGAGTAGAGTAGATAATTTTTTTACTGTAATACATAAGGACAACATGTTTATCCTCTAGTCCAATTTTCACTTGAAACCCAAGTTTATTAAAAAGAAACCATGAATATAGTTTTCTACTATCTGCCGAGTCGTAAATAGCATTTGAAAGTTGATTTACGAGTTGATATACTCCCCAATCATTTAAATTTAAGCTGTGACGAACTTCTTCTATCTCATGAAGAGTTCCTTCATAATCACTTGAAGCCATACGGTCAAAAAAGTTTGCTATACCAGATTGGTTTTGAGGATAATACTGTGCATCACGAATTGTATCATCGATATTAAAACCTAAATCTTGTCCAAAATAGTTTATATAAATATCTTTATTCTTTTTCTCAACTAGTTTAAGTCTATTAAGCATTTTGGTCTGTTTTTTGATTGGTGGGATTTTGATATTAACCTTAGGGCCAATATTCTTTATTTGTCTTTCTCTCGCAGGTCTTATACTTTTTGGTTTTTGTTTCTCATATAAAGCAGGAGATTCTTTTACTGTGTACTCTTGCCATGCTTCTTTTAAATAAGAAGTAAAGGCGATGTCATTTTTATCACGGTACTTCTCATAAGCAGCATTTTCTGTATGTTTAAAGTCTTCAAAACTCCCTGCAAAAAGTGGACTTGCTAAAAAAATATATACTAAACTAGAAAGGCCAAATAGCCTGAATTGCTTTAGTTCCCCAAGCTTGTTTTGTTGCACGTTCCACATCCCCTTCAGTCTTATAAAGAATCTTTGCTTCACTCATTTGTGAAGAGTTAATATTATTATTTTGGTCTATATCATAAGGGCGAATCACACCACTTATCTGAATTATTTGTTTTTGATGGTCTATAAGTATTTCACGTCTACCAGAGATAAAATAGTTTCCATTTTGTAGTATTTTTACTACTCTAGCAGATACTGTTGTCGTAAAACTTGCATCTTTTGTTGCTGAACCCTGCCCTTGGTAACTAAGTACTGAGTTTGTATTAAACCCAGCATTTGTATAACCATTTAGAGAACCTATGGCATTATTTATTGTACCATTTGCCCCTGCACCTGTTGTTGCACCACCAGTTGTGAAAATTCCACCACCAAGTGTTGATGTATCTGTTTCACTCAGTTGTTTGGCACCTATATTTGAACTTTGAGCTGTTTCAGAAATAACAACTGTGACTATATCGTTTAAGTTCATTGCTTTATGATCCGAGAACAGAGGGTTATCCCCTTGCCCAAAGATACTACCTGTAGAAGTAAAATCTTTTTTATCTTCACGAGCAGGCATTTCTTCTACATATTTTGGTGGTTCAAAGTCCAGTTCAGGTTCAGTAAGTCCAGCGGTACAACCACTTAAAGATAGTATAGCAAAAAACAACATAAAAGTAGTTAGCAAGGTTTTTTTCATTATTTATATTCCAGAGTATATAGTATTTCTGTTATAATTCTAGCAATTTTAGTTCCAAAAAAAGGATTCCCAGTATGTTACTTAGAGAAATAATTAATACAGAAGTAAAAAATGCGATGAAAGCAAAAGATACAAAAAAACGTGATGCACTGCGTTTACTTATGTCTGCGTTTAAACAGATAGAAGTAGATGAGAGAAAAGAGCTTAGCGATGATGATGTTATCAAGATTATCCAAACGCAGGTGAAGCGTAGAAATGATGCTGCAACTGCATACAGAGATGCCGGACGTGATGATTTACTAGCAATAGAACTCGGAGAAATAGCATTTTACGAGATATACCTTCCAGCACAAATGACAGATGATGAGCTAAGAGCTACACTTAAAAGTATCATAGAAAAAGTTGGTGCATCTTCTATGAAAGATATGGGAAAAGTTATGGGAATGGCAAGTAAAGACTTAGCTGGAAAAGCTGATGGAAAACGCATCAACGAGTGTGTTAAAACACTTTTAGCTTAAAAATATTTAATTACTCCCAATCCCCAAATACAAATGATACTTCATTTGTATTTAAGTACCAAACCATAAGTCCAATAACCACTACTATACGAGAGTACTTGTCTTGTACTGGTGCTGGACGAAACTTCTCAAGTGCTTGTGAAAAGTGCCCTACTACATCTAAAACTGCAATCCAAGCTTGCCCACCTACCGAAGATATAAACATCATAAACGTAATAAGTTTAACCATCTCAAAAACACTATCCATTGTAACTCCTACCAGTCGTCAAGAACAAACCCCTTAGGTTCGTCATTTATTTTATTTACTTCTACTGCCTCATTTATCTCAGGCTCTTGCACTTTTTCTACCTTAGGTTTCCTCATCTGTTCTTCAAACTGTAACTCTAAACCTTTACTTGTCATGACAAAGCCATTTACATGAAGTTTTCCCTCATGGATTTGGTTGTGATGCTCTTTACATAGAGGTATAAGGTTGTGTTTGTTGTTTTTATGAAAGTGCCCGATAAACCCTGCTTCATCAGCTAAACTACGTTGAGAGATATGATGTACATCTTCAGCCATAGATCCACAGATAACACACTTAGTTACATAAAGCTCTTTGTTGTACTTGGACTTCTTCTTCTTTACAAGCAGTTCTAACTCATCAAAGTCATTTGACAGCCGCTTACGGATTTTGTTTGCTTCTTCTAAAAACTCACTATCCATATGAAGTGACTTCGCAAACTCTAAACCATAAATACTACTTCCACTTCCAGCTTGCAGTACACGGTTAAAAAGAAGTTTGTCACTTGTCTCATCATACTCTACACTTAGGTGTAAATCAACTACATTGTTAAGACTTGTAATCTCTTTCATAGTTGAGAGTTGGTGAAGGTGTGTTGCAAAGAGGAATAAACACCTAGTTTTTGCAAGTTTTTTAATAGCTGAAGCAACTATGGCAACGCCTGAAAGTGTTTCAGTTCCATGACTGATCTCATCACCTAAAACTAAAGAACGAACAGTTGCACGGTTAAAAATATTTTTAAGTTCAAGCATTTCAACTGCAAAGGTAGAGAGTCCTTTTGCAAGGTTGTCTTTTGAAACTATACGAGTGAAAAGTGAGTCAAAGATACTAAACTTCATTACAGCAGCAGATACAAAAAATCCTGACTGAGCCATAAGTGTAGCAAGACCTATACTTTTCATAAGTGATGACTTTCCACTTGAGTTAATACCATACAGAAGTACACCGTTGATATCATGTCCATCATGTACAGACACTTCAAGCATTACAGTTTCAGGATGTGGAAGGTCCATATACTCACGGTTTCCCATGACTATATCATTTGGTATATATATGCCACCGCGCTCTTGTGTTTCAATAAGAGGATGACGTAGTTGCATTATCTGCATAAAGTTCTCATCAGTCTTAGGTTCAACTATCATAGGGCGAGAGTGTTTATATGTTTGTGCAACTTTTGAAGAGCTTACACCAACGTCTAGATCAGAAACATAAGCGATAACACGGTCAAAAAGAAGAGAATATCTTCGCTCATAGAGTCCTTGGAGTTGTATATACTTCTCTTTTACAAGAGTTACTATCTTACGACGGTTTTTCATGATTCTATCAGATAAATCATCTGTAAAAGTAGAAGTTATTTTGACAGAATTTGTAAGTTTTTTTACATTGTAAGTACAGAACTCTTCATCTTTTTTAAAAATATTCTCTATCATAGAAAAACGATTTTTAGAAAGAGATATATAATAACCCTCTTTTTCTAGTAATCCTAAAGATACATGTCTACTTGCACTTCCTGCGTTTACAGACTCAAGTATAAGTTCTATCTTTTTCATAATGTCTTCAAAGGCTATAAGCATTACAGAGTTTTCTTTTACAAGTGTATCTATAGTTTCATCAACACCATTCATCAAAAAGTTCTCATCCACCGTATTGTTTGTAAAACGACGAGAGACATCGAGGTCTATACTTTTGTTAATGTCACGAAGAAACTCTTCAACTTCACTCTCATGAAAAGGAGTTTTTTGAATCTTATGTTTTTTTACATATAACATCAACTCTTTTACAGAAAGCATAGAATCATATACATGGTTCATCTCAAATGGATGTAAACGTCCGAGGTTTAAACGGCGAGAAAGTCTCTCTAGGTCATAAACACCGCGCATCATCTCATCTAAGTATCGTACATGTGAACTTACTCTCTCTATAAGATTATATCGGCGTTCTAGCTCATTTTTTTCCATTATAGGATTGAGTAGTCTCTCTTTTAGTAAACGGCGACCAATTGCCGTCGCACTTTTATCCATCATCTTTAGAAGTGTCAACTCTTGGCGATCTTTTGAGATAATTCCCATCTGTTCTAGGGCATTGTTACCAAGGTACATAAAACGGCGATTGTCTATTAAACGCGGTAGTGACATCTTTTGAACTATGTGATAGTCATGCTCTATAACAAAGTGAATAAGTATAGCAAGTGACTCTGTTATCATAGGTGAGCGTTCTAGGTCCAAGTGTTCTATGGGAGATAAAAGCGATTGTATCTGATAGACCTCTTTAAACAACTCATTTTGAAAGTCTATCTTAGGTCTTTGGTTATTTACAGAGTAGTGATAATGATCGGGAATTTCAAGATATGCCATTATGTGGCGTTGATCGCTTATTCCATCTAAGAAAGTAACAACTACCTCACTGGTGCGGTAAACATTTAAAAGGTTAAAAACCTCATCTAGTGCATATGCGGGATCTTCACTTGTAGAGTGTGTCTCGTATAACCAAGTCTTTCCTGTGGTAACATCTAAAGCAGAGTAACCAACACTATACACATCTTTAAACTTATCTACAACTATAGAGACTATATAGTTGTCATCGTTATCTACTATATGATCAAAGTTTGTACCGGGGGATACTATCTGTGCGATGTAGCGGCTTATTTTAGGTGGACTGCCTTTTTGTTTTACTACTATGACTGTGTACTTCTGCTCTGAGATAATACGGCTTAAGTAGCGTTCAAAACTTACAGCAGGCACACCAGCAAGAAGAGGATTTTTATCTGAATTTTCTATGATGTTTTTATTTTTTTTAGTAAGCTGGATATTGAGTAGTTCTGCTATCTCTTTAGCTTTACCAATTTGAACTTCATCGTTGTTTACTTCATAGACCTCATAAAAAGTACCTATTTCCATAAAAACAACAGTATCACGACCATACTTCTCTTCAAAGTGACGTTGTAGGTCAAAGTATGTTTGAGTGAGTAAACGCTCTTTGTTGTTAAGTATAGAACTTACATCAGATACTTTCATGGCTTATCCTCTAGCCTCTTTTATAGCTCCATAGGCTTCGTTAAGCCTTTTTGTTTTAGCTTCAGAGAACTCTAACATATCTTGGGGAAGTCCTTTACTCACAAGTGAATCATAATGGTGTTCTTTCATAAGTCGTCTGTAGTTTTTCTTTATTACTGAGAAGTCATCACTTACACTAGACTCTAACTCTGTATAGTACTCCTGCATTTTATTAACAGGTGTTGCTCTTTGGTAAGACCCTGAACCTCGTGAATAGTTAGTATTTGAGAAACCACTATAACTCTGCCCATTTCTACGAGCTTCTTCAAACTGTTTAAATGCTTGTGCATATATAAGTCGTAAACCGATGAGTAAAAAAAAGTTAAAAGGAAAGAAAAGAATTCTTGGTGCGAATATAAGAAGTAAAACCCCTATGATAATACTTCCAAAAACAAATCCTAGCCACATTACCTCTAAGAAAATTCCTAAAGCAATAATAGCTATACCAATTATTTTTTTCATTAACATCCTTAATATTTATACGCGATTATAACAAAAAATGTCTTTGAGGTAGGTTTCGTGAGTTTATTTGTAAAGAGGTGAAGTATAGAAGGTGACATCTGTCATCCTCTATACTTCAAAATAACAACTTAAGGTGTCTTAATAGAAGCAGAACCTGCTGTTAAGGTTGCTGTTTTTTGATTGCCTATGACAACAATATCAATTGTTGCATCAGCACTCGAATTAACAATAGAATCTCCACCACCAATAGATACAGTCTCACCAATAGTCATTGCTGTGATACCAGTTGAAGTTGCACCACCACTACTGCTTCCACCACCTCCACCACCACCACATGCCATAAACATTGTTGTCATTCCAACCAGTAAAGTCATTTTAATTACATTATACATATCTTATCCTTAGTTATTTTGGTTAAATCTTAGATTTTTATTAAATGGTTTGATTGTAGTTTTACCTGCTAACTGGCCATCTATTTTTATGATTGAAAAGATTAACTCTTCGCCTTCTGACATACCTGAAAGGTCACCTGTCATTTCAAAACCTATGCCATCTCTACCCATAAACACTCTACCAAGGCCATCAGCAGTCATAGTGAGTATAAAAAGACTTCCATTTTCATCTAAAGGCATAGATACAATAAACTTATTTGCTTCTTCATCTGTATACATATAGTCTAGTGGTACTTCTATAACTATACTTTTGTTTCCACCTGCTAATATAATAGAGAGGTATGTTTTAGTAGTTTTATCAAAGTTTACCTCATTTACAGGATTGCCAAATTCATCAAGTAAAGCACCGGCTTCATCAAAAATAAATACAATAGGAGTTACTGCTTCTTCTGTATCGTTATCAGTATCACTTTCATCATTTATACCATCACCATCACTATCAGTTTGGCCATCATCTGTTCCTACTTGGCCATCATTATCTGCATCTGACTCATCATTGATACCATCTTCGTCGGTATCAACTTCATCTTCATCTGTACCTTCAATACCATCATCATCTGCATCAGCATCATTATCGACACCATCACCATCTATGTCAGTATCATTTACATCATTGATACCATCGTTATCCATGTCCGTACCATTATCATTGATACCATCACCATTAACATCAACATCTGCATCATTTATAATACCATCATTGTCAATATCAGGGTCAGACTCATTAGGAATATCATCACCATCTATGTCAGTATCATTTTCATCATTAATACCATCATTATCTAGATCAGTTCCATTATCAATCGTCCCGTCACCATTCATATCAACATCAGCATTATTTAAAATACCATCACCATCAATGTCATCATCAACTGCATCAGGAGTTCCATCATTGTCTAAGTCTTCACTATTGTCAATTCCTGGAAATCTATCCATAAAGTCAGGTATACCATCTCCATCTGAATCCATATATGTTATTTCACCTGCATTTAGGGCAAGAATATTCTGTGTCTCTTCTACTCTACCACAAGCATACTGCTCATTTATTGCTGGAGGAATTACCCCTGGCATCATCTGTCCAAAAGCCATTCCAAGTGTATATGCGGATGCATCTCTACAAGTCATCATCTTCGTACCAAGAACTGTCATAAATCTCATACCATAAGGTGTCATCCCTGTCATGTTACCTAATTCATCGAATGTAAGTAACATTGGCATTAAACCTCCAAGTAACTGCTGTGCAGCTTGAGGATTAGCTTCCATCATAATTGCGAAACCTTCAATCATTGCTTGATTAAAGTTAACTGATTGTGCAAAATGTTCTTGTCCACTTCCGTCAATTCCTAAAAACATAAAATCCATCATTGATTTTTGGTACTCTGGTGTTAATTGTCCTAACATACCAAACATCGTACCAGCAGCTTGAGGATCACTCATAGAATTTTTAAGCATAACTTCCCATGCTTTTTCAAGTGCGTCATCATTATCTTCAAGAGAACCAAGACTAGAAAACATTACATATGCCTCTGTTGGAATTTGATAAATGATATTTATATCAAAATTTGGGTCCATCATAATTGGAAGCATTCTTTGCATTGATAGATTGAAAAACTCAGTCGCTCTTTCTTGTGTATCTGCTTCAGAAATCAACTTACCGATAAGTCTAATCATATTATCATTTTTCATCATTGCTAATAAAACATCATCAGTAATGATACGATCATCTTTCATTACTTTAACCATCAAGTCAAAAATAACATTACCATTTAAACCATCTAACTTTAGCATCAGACCTATTAGATAGTCTGCACCTTTACCTGCACCATGGTTTAGTAGATATACAACACTATCTTCTAAAGCATCACCCACTACATCTTCAACTTTATCTATAATATTATCCCTAACATTAGTTATCCTATCTTCAATATCATCCCATCTATCTGAGAACCAACCAGCATGAGCTTGGGGTGTTATTGTTAGTCCTAATAAGACAGCACATGTTACTACACTACGTTTTATTCTTCTTTTATCCATAAGAATAATCTCCCTTTGTTATTTAAGTGTGTTTTTGATGTGTAACCAGGCAGTCTCTACAGTACAGGTGTACCCTCAATGAGATCCATAGTTTTCCGGCCCTACTTTGCAGTAGGTGTGGCAGTTATAAATTCAATATATAATAATAACTAATATAATGAATTAGCAATACTGTAACATTTTAATTTATATGTATTATAAATAATTATACTGTTTCTTATTATTACTATTATACATGTTACAAATAGTAACAATAAAACATAATTTTTACTTATATTATATTTAATAATATTTAATTTAATCTAATTGCTTATAGCTTTAAATAAACATGAAAATATGAAAATACACCTTAAGTCTTTTGTTAGACCTCTATTTATAAACAAGATATACATAAAATTCTTTTATAATAGTGTATAAGGATAGTGAAATAAAAGGATATATCATGAATATTCCTAATGTAAAACACTTTAGTCATAAAGTAGTTGAGAGAACAAAACATCATATTCAAAAAGTTTCTGAATTTATATATGAGAAAGGTGACCCTGACTTTGTAGATGAAAGAAAAAAAGAAGAACCAAAAGAAGAATCATTTTTTGACTATTTTATTAATTTTTTTAGAAGATAAAAATAGACTTATATCTTTACTTCATTAAATAAATTCCCCACACAAGTATCAATCATTTCATATACTTTATCAAACCCTTCAAATCCATCAAAAAAGTATGGGTCAGGTACATCTTGTGAATCATAACCATAAGCACCAAGTTTTACTAAGTTAGGTACTCCTAGTGCTTTTAAATCCTTGTAGTTACTATCATCAAGGGCAACAACTAAATCATAAGAGTTACTATCTGCTTTTGTAAATTGTGAAGCTTTATACTTAGCTATATCAATATCATGAGACTTACATACTTTGATAGAGTTATCACATGGTGCTTCACCAGTATGCCATGAGCCTGTTCCTGCGGATTCTATCTTTATATCGAGTTTCATTTGTTGTGCTAGTTTTTTTGCACAACCTTCTGCAATAGGTGAACGACAAATATTACCAAGACATACAAATATAATAGACTTCATTAGAACTCCTCCATCTTAAACACTTCATAAGCAACTTCTTCATAAGGATGAACTTCCTTTAAAGTTTTAATGGCAAGTTCTATCAGTACATCTGTACAAATCATCTCTATCTTATACTCTTCGAGTACTTCAAAAGTATCTAGTTGACCAATAGTCGGTTTAGCATTTTTCACAGGTCTAAACTGACCCACACCCAATGTTTCCCATGCACAGTATTCATAGTTGTTAAAGCTTCCAACACCTATAGTAAAAAGTGCTTGTTTCGTTTCTTCTTTTGCACTTACAGGCACGTAATAGTTTAGTTTATACATTATTTTTTCTTTAATCTATCTCTATATGCTGATGCTGAATACTTACCGTTAGTGTCATGAGCACCGGATTCATGTTCATATACTACTTTATTTTTGGGTTGATACTGAGTAGACACACTACTTTTATCATTTGTTTCAATATTGGTAATAAGTCCACTTTTTAGATTATTAAGAATTGTAAGTAAGGTATCTATATTTTCATCACTGACTGTTAATTTTATTTGCATTGCTAATTTTTCCTTTTAATGGATTTGATGATTAGGTAAAAAAGACTGCGACTACAAGAGTTAAAAGGATTCCTACAACTATACCAACATACAAGTACGTTAGCTTATCCACTTTGCAGTCTTTTTTTAGCTTTTCATGTTCAACATGCAGATTAAAATGCTCTAAGCTATTAGCATCTTTTGCTAGTTCTTCTTTTAATATAGATTCAAGACTATATATCTCAGCATTTCTATGTGCAGCTCTCATCTTTCTTTCTTGTTCTTCTTGGGTAGTCATACTAATCCTTTGTTTTTCTTTTACCATCATATATGGAAACTATCTTTGAAACTATAACATAAAGGTTACTTAAAAAGTGACCCATGATTTCCAATATGAACCAATGCTAGTTCTAAAACTTCATCATTAATTTTGTATACTGTTTCTTAAAAGATGCTGTTCTAAATAGTGAATATATTAACTATCTAAATCTTCAAAAAGTTCATCAACACTATCAAATTTTTCACCATTTTTACTTTCAAGTTCACTAATTGACGTTTGTTTAGTCGGGTTTAGTGAAAAATCCGGGGACAAAATCCGGGGACAGTATACTAATTAATATACTAATTTTCCTCTTTTTTAGGTCTTCCTGCCTTTTTACTCTTATAATCTATTCCTGTTAATGATTCTATCTCATCATAAAAGTTATCATCTCCGCAAGGTTTTCCGGTTCTAGTTTTTTCTTTTATAAAATTTGATTGTGTATCTTCTTGTAAAAATTCTTTATAATTACCTATCTTATCAATTACTTCATAGTTTGACAAGAGTGGATCTTCTTTTATTATGTTTAGTCTATATCTAGCACTTGTGTATTTGTAGTCCCAAGGATAATCAACCATATATGCTTTAACAGGATTTTGTTCCACATATTTTAGAGCATGTAAAAAATGAGCTTCATCTAAAGGTGTTGAATAAAACCTTTCTTGAAAAAGATGCCCCTTAACTTTCTGCTCAAAATTTATTTTTCTTGTGTAGAGTCTATGAGTTTCTCCAATTGCTTTTGAAAGGGACTCTCTGTACTTTGGTATGGCTATTATGTGTACATGGTTTGTCATAAGACAATAGGAGACTATATCCACTTCATGTAATTTACACTGTCTTAGTAGTAAGTTTTTATAGTATTCATAATCTTCATGTTTAAAGAAGATATTTATAGAACGAACACCTCTTTGTGTTATATGATGTGGAATATTTGGGATGACGACTCTTTTTATTCTTGCCATTTTTATCTCCAAAAAGTTAGATATAAAAATCATATAAGAATAAAAGGTACTAATTTAAATATATGACAATATGCAATATATTTACTACTTTTCAGTTTTTATTTTAATTGGTATACTGTCCCCGGATTTTGTAATTGGTATACTGTCCCCGGATTTTGTACTGGATTGATTGGACTTCTGACATTAAAGAACTAAGAAGTTCGTCATCAACAGAACCTGATACATCAAGCACAACGGCTAGTTTAGGTTTCTTTGTGGGGCTGTATAAATCTAAATCATCTTGTAAAATGGGATGTCCCCTTTAAGCCTTCGTGGTTAAATCTGGGTTTTGACACCTAAATTTATTTCTCTCATTCTTCATTGTTATCTAAATCTTCATGTACCTTATCCATATCAAGACACCTAACATGCGTAATAAGGTCATAAATATCGCCCTCAGTCAAAGTTCCTTCATGATTAATAGCAATAATACCATCTCTCATAATCATTACAGTAGGAACTGAGATAACCCCATAATGTTTGGCGATAACAGACTGGTCCTCTGTATCAATTTTAGCAAAAACTACGTCCGAGTAATACTCTGATGACTTTTCAAATATCGGGGCAAACTTTTGACAAGGTCCACACCATTCTGCCCAAAAGTCAATTATCACGATTTCGTTATTATCCAGAACTTCATTAAAAATTTTAGTTGTTAAATCTATATAAGCCATTGTCTATCCTTCATTTGTAAACGGAGTATATCTAAGTGATTATATTTCCAACTTAATTTTCTATCATTAATAAAATATAGGTGTCAAGTAATCACTATCACTTTTTGAAATAAAGAAAGATAGGTGGCGACTGACCCTTTTATTGCCTTTATTCTTAATTAGCCTATGATTTTACGCACTGTTTTATTTTTATACTGAAAACTTAATAACATGCATTTGCTGTTTGGGATATTGACTTACATCAAACAACAACCTACCTTTTTCTTCAATAAGCCAAATAACCTGTACTTTATTTGGGATTTTAACGTGTTTAAAACTTTTTTCTATATCTCCATCTGTAGCACATATTATCACATCAGGTATCTCACGACTTGATTGTTCTAATAAGGCCTTAAAGCCTGGTTCCATGATGGTTCCACCACTACCTTGTCTCTTTATGAACTTATCTTTAGTTCCAAATTTTTGGATATCTTTTATCTCGGCGTCAACTTGCACGAGAGTAAGACTTTTAATAGAATATCTTCTCTGGATTGATTGCACTTCTGACATCAAAGCACTAAGAAGTTCGTCATCAACAGAACCTGATACATCAAGCACAACGGCTAGTTTAGGTTTTTTCCCAGGGCTGTATCCATATAAATCTAAGTCATCTTGGAAAATGGGATGTTGTCTGGACTTATTTGGCTCTCTGTAGCGCACAGAATTATTTAAGGATTTTCGCATCTTTTTATTAAGTATCTTTTTCCAATCTTTGTGTGAGTTCTTTTTTTCAATTTTACTGAGTACCCCAGTTGCAAGACCAGGTGTAAAACCTCTTGCAAAGTCTGTTGAATCATGCATCATTTCATTTAATGTGCTATCCATGAAAGAGTGTAATACATTGTCGTCTAGTCCCACGGCAACTTGCAGCTGTTCACCATACTCATGGTTATCCATCTTACATGTGCCATTTTTTAAGGCTTCTATGGTTTTATCAGATAAAGATTTTGACTCTATATCTATCTCATCATCAGAACTATTTTCTAAGTCAGAGTCAGATGACTCAACTAAAGATTCTTGTATGAGCTCGACATAATATTCAAACTCTCTACCAAGCTCATAACTTTCAACTCCATACTTTTGGAAAAGTGACTGATAAAAAAGTGCTGCAATAGGTGAATCTTTATAGTTACCAGTACGAGGTAAGTCTTTAATATAAGGAATTTCTCTACACCCATTAATCACTATGTCTTTTGCGGTTTCAATGACTTCTTTATTGATGCTATCGTCGTAGTTTCCTCGGGCAAAGTGATGGTTAATTATATGTCCCGCACTATGCTTGAGAATGGCAATAATTTGGTCTTGATGAATGACACCAAGTATTACAGGATTTACGACAATAACAAAATTTTTCCCATTAAAATAAACGGATGAGACAAATGATTCATCAAAGTGAAATTCATATTCACACCTGCTTAGAAAATTTGCATACCACAGCAATTCATTTGTGTTAGTTGCTATCATAGAAATAATCATCTCTTTAAATACTGTTTTCCATCTACTATCAGGATTAGCAATGATAGACTCAATGGTTTTCATGGAGTAGAGGTAGTCTTGACTACTGTTCACGTGACGCGGCCTCTGACATTTTTATAACATAAGGGAGTGTTGATAACTCTGCAATTTTTTTTAAGACGTCCTCTTTTTTCTTGCCTTCTCGTTTTGGGTAAACTTCTGTTGCTAAATAAACAGTGTAATTAAAGATATTTCTGTATCTTTTTCCCCACATATCAGAAAATGAGGGGTATTTATTTCGGTACTCTTGTGGTAAGTTTCCTATACTGCTTATATCAAGGCCTAATTCTATGAGGTAGCTTATGCTTTCATAGGCATTGTGAACATTCATTGCCTTATTTAGGCAGTGATTATAAGACCCGTCAAACACTATACCTGAAGCATGAAAATATTTTAGTATTTCCACGTGATTTTTATTTATAATTTCGACAATAATATCAGTATCTAATGTATCTAGCTTAGCACCATTGTTAACGGCATTGCGTAAGTCTTTAATATTGCCTTTGATGGCAGAAATTTTCATTTTACTAAAGTGTTGTGCTTCTTTAGAAACACCTTTGTCAATAAAATAGTTTTGCAAGGAGTCATTTTCATAACTATAGGCAAATTCATAGGCAAATTCTAAATCATCATTATGGCTCAGAACACTCAAAACCTCAGTATAATTAAAACATACTGCGTTTGAAATGATAACTTCATTGAAGGTTATATTTGAGTTTAAAATATATTCGATTATTTCGTAGTTAACTTTTTCATCTTGTTTTTTTGTGTAATATCGATTGAGTGCAGAGTTAAGGGAATCGTTTTTATTTACCCCTACCAAAACTGCAAACTTCATCATGTTCAAATCCTTAGTATCTAATCCCATTCTAAACAAACGTGATTTGTCAGATTGACTCCAAGATGTAAATCCTTCTAAAGAGTTTGGCCTTTGTAAATGATACTCAATGATAAATTTTAATAAATCATGTCTCTTAGTCTTTTTATCCCCATGCCAATTTATTGCAGATGAACCCATCCATTCGCTTAAAATTTTGTTTGTATCCATATGTATATTAAAACCATTTTCAATTAACAATTGTAATATTTCTACATTAGCAATTTTTAAAATAGCAGATAAAAAGAGTGAAGCTGGTTTTGCACCTTGTTCAATGGCTTGCTTTGCAAGGTCTAAGTTACCTATATTAATGGTGGCTAGAAGTGTCCCGGTAAGAAGTTTTTCATCCGTGCACGCTTTAAAATCAGGAATTAAAAGATTCAAATAATTTTGGTCTTTTTCTATGGCTTTTTGAAGCACATACTCTTTTATGATAGCACCATGCTCTACGAGTAGATTAATAATTTGATGATTGCCTATTTTTACGGCCACATCTAAAGCATTCTTAGGAAGTTTGATATTTAAGTTGACATCCGCACCCTCAGCTAGCCACTGTTTCACCTCGTCTAAATTTCCTTTTTCACAGGCTTGCATGAGATTTTCATGAAGGTAAGATGGCGTCATATTATTGCCCTCGAAGGAGGTCTGCTACATAGGGGTTGGTTTTATTTATATGTTTGACTACACCCTCAGATATTTTTTTATTGATACCTAAGCTATATTTTTCATCTACCTTATCTATAAAAGTTTCAGCCGCACTAGTACCAATTTTTAGTGACATAATGTGCTCCGCTGAACTTAACTTAAGCATAATTGCAAATATATCATCGCTTACACTCTGCGCTTCTAGGGCGAAAAAGCAAGAGCTAAGAATGTTACGGGTTGAGCACGATCCAACTGGGATTGTATTGACTCTATAAGTTCATCATAATGAGAAGTGTCATTCATTTGAGCTAATAAATATGACTTAAAGTCTTTTTCTTTATGTAAGTCCAAAAATTCTGCAAGTTGCTTTTGAATTTTACTGAAAAACAAAACTTTAGAGCTCTTAAGATAGTTAACAAGTTTAGGGGTAACTTCTCTACTAGATACGGTAGATAAAAGGCTTACTAAATTATTGGCATTTTTTTGAGTTTTTTCATAAGAATACAGTAGTCTAGAAATCATATCCCATCTTCTTGGATCCATTCCCGGGTCACTCATATCATCTTCATTGCTTTGAAGTAAAAAGTCAGCACGATTATCTTCAAGGTAACTAATGATTGAGGGGTGAACCTTTTGTCTATTGTTTCGACTTAGCATTGCCTTATCAAGTGACTCAACAAGGTAATTACCGTCATCTATGGGATTACCAGCACAGACAATAAACAAAGACTCTGGTAATTTAATGCTATCAGATCCAAACTCTTTTTTAAGTATGAGGTTCATTAAACTTTGAAGATTTTGTGGCTCCGCACGGTTGAGCTCATCTATAAAAAGAAGCGTTTCTTTATTGTTTTTATCATTGTGAAGTATTGTTGATACCCAGTTAGGTATAGACTTCTTAAATACAGTAAATTTTTGATCATTAAAGCCTGCTACAATATCTGTTGAAACTGTCCTACCGTAAAACTCTATATGATCTAAGGAAGCCACTCCCATAATGATACAATCCATTTCTTTTGACGCAGCATACTGCTCTATAATCGATGTCTTACCTATCCCAGACTCACCCTCTAAATAGGGGACAATTTGGGATTCTTTGTATATATCTAAATGTGAAAAATCAATATTCATCTATTTGTCCTAGTTCTTATCTTATGGAATCTTATTTAAGGACACCTTTAAAAACCCTATGCTTACTCAGAAATACAAGAAGTTTATCACTTTAGTTACATTGGGTATATCCATTGTTAATTACATGATGAAAACCTGCTAAATCTATTCTCGGTCGTCTTGCGATGACTCATCCTTTCACTATTTATGGGGTGTTTTAATGTCAGTTTGTCAGAAAAGTAGTCAAATAGGGTCAGACCCCTATCTTTAATTGGTATACTGTCCCCGAATTTTCACCGATTGAATTCATATTGATACTCTCACACCAGTTGTATTTTTAGCTCTTTACCCATAATGTGAGCAAACGCTTGAAGTGTTGAGAGTCTAATATCTTGTGCATGATTTTCTATTCTAGAAATAGCAGACTTTTTAGTATGCATCGCTTCGGCTACATCTTCTTGTGTTAGCCCAGTTTCTTTTCTAGCAAGTTTTAACATTTCTCCAATTTTAAACTCTTGGTATCCATCATCAAAATTTAAAGTAAACTCAGTATCACTTTTTTTTCTTTTAGCAATATATTCATCACAATTACTAAGTTTTTTATAGAACTTAGTAGAAATACTATCCATTTCTTCAATCAGACTCAAAACCCAAGTGACTTTTTGAGCTTCTTTTGATGATAATGAATCAAGGAAGTCTTCAACAGGACTTTTTCCAGATGATGTTTTATAGAATTTTATTTCTTTCATGGTTATATGTTAACATAAATGTGAACTTTTATCAAGTGTGTTATTTTGAGATAACGGTCATCGTGAGCAATAATTTTCCGCTAGGGAAATTATTGGTCTCCTCGAACTTGTTATATCTTTCTCTCTTTCCAATAGTTTGGTTTTCTTTGAAGTTGCATAATGGCCAAAATAATAATCTCTTCATCTCTTTGGTAGTAGATTACTCCAAATGGAAAACGATTTGTTAAACATCTTCGTATTTCTCCATCTAGTTTTTGCCAAGCAGTTGGAAATGTTAAAATTCTTTGGATTGTTTTTTGAACTTCATAAGCGAATTCTGAACCAAGATTTGTTTTGCACTCTTCGTAGTAGTCAACTGAAGCATTTAATTCAAGCTCAGCATCTGGATGAAATGAGTATGTCATTTATGAATTTAATCTTTTAGCTATTTTTTGAAAAACTTCATCTCTTGAACTGTTTACGGGTGTAATACTAGCTAAGATTTTATCAACAATTTTAGTTTTTAAATCTATTGGTAAAATATCTATTTCATCAAATAGTTCTTCTTGTTTTAATGCCAACATAATGAACTCCAATTTTAAATATACACCATTATATCAAAATGGTGTATATATTGTCTTTATGCAGAATAGTTGATGACATAGTCAGTGGATTAAGAGTTTGAATATTAAATATCT
>FPHF01000115.1_pt1 | contig 18768 bp, 15 predicted proteins | sample 1057241 | NCBI WGS metagenome assembly FPHF01 (sample SAMEA4473298, study PRJEB15554) | hydrothermal vent metagenome | biome: marine basaltic hydrothermal vent biome; feature: marine hydrothermal vent; material: water | place: Pacific Ocean | collected 2011-06-14/2011-07-23 | depth 1709 m | reverse complement strand
GCGGCACGGTTATCTTTACCAGCCTTGCCACAGCGCTCATCATCGCAAAGCAGTAAAAGAGTTTTGTAGTGCATAATGGCGCGGTTGGCATCATAGTCTTTTGGTTTACAAGTATAACCCTCAACTACCTCACTACCCATCTCATTGAGACGAACTTCACCCTCTTTTACAGGGTTGTCACCATAAGTAGAACTAGCATGTGAGTTTACTAGGCTACTTGCCATTATACTTTCCAAATTCACTATCGTAATCTTTTATGAGTCTATATGCGGCATGAAGAGAAGCAACAACCATAGTTGAAGCACCATATCTACCTTCTAAAATGATACCTTCACATCCGAAGTGTTCCATAAAGTCACGACCATATTTCTTAGACTCAACAACATTTACAAAACCAACAGGGAAGAGTAAAAGTATGACATTGTCAAGATTTACATTGTGCTTTATTAGTGCATTTATAGCGGCATAGATGTAAGTTGGAGCATTTCCACAAGCTAAAACCATAGGCTCGTCTTTGAACTCTTCTATAGCTAACTGAACTGCTGCATATGAACGAGTAGTTTTGTTGACTTTTGCCATTTCAAAAACTTTAGGTTCATTTACATAACAGATGACTTCATTCTCATACTTGTCAAGGTAGAATTGAGAGAGTCCTGAGCGAATCATATTTGTATCTACTATGAGTTTTGCTTTTCTCTCTAGTAGGTCTTTTAGTTTTAACATTGCATTGTCACTAAAGTAGATGTTGTCTATAACTTGGTCGAAACAAGTTGTTGTGTGTATAAGACGCTCGACTAAAGCTCTCTCATTATCATCAAAACGAGCAAAACCTTCGTATGTTACTGCCTCTGCATGAATCATCTCAAATGATCTCAGACTTATCTCATCGCCTATGTTTATTGGTGGTTCAAGTTGTTTAAATTCCATAAATATTCCAGATTAATTTTTAACTTAATAGTTTTTATAGATTATATCATAGTATAATTTCGTATGAACTTTACAATAAGCGATGCCCATAAACTCTTAAACATTATAAAAGCTAGGCGCGATGTCCGTGGCAATAGATTTGTAGACACAGAAATCGAAGATGAGAAGTTAGAAATGATACTTGAAGCAGGTATTTGTGCTCCTTCTGTCGGTTATTCTCAGCCTTGGAAATTTGTCATCATTAAAGATGAACTTACAAAAGAGACTATTTGTCAAAACTTTACAGATGAAAATGACAAAGCAAAAGTCATTTTTGAAGATAAAACTTTGTATGCACAACTCAAACTCGAAGGTATAAAAGAAGCACCTATAAACATAGCTGTTTTATATGAACCAAAAGAGGAAGAGGTTTTAGGAATGACAAGTATGAAAAAAATGGGTGAGTACTCTGTTGTCTGTGCCGTGCAAAATATGTGGTTAATGGCAAGAGCCTTAAACATCGGAGTAGGCTGGGTAAGCATACTTAACGAGAAAAAAGTTTTAGAAACTATAAAGGCAAAAAAAGAGACGCAACTCATCGCTTACCTTTGTGTAGGTTATGTGGATGAATTTTATAATGAAAGTGAGTTGAAAACTTTAGGCTGGGAGAAAGAAAAACTACTCAAAGAGTGTGTGATTAGTTTATAAATTAACTTACTTTTTAATGGCTTTGTTATGACAAAAAAGGTAATATTTCATAAATAATTCTAAAAGGTATATTCTGAAAACAAAACAATTTTCTTTGAAAGTTCTTGAAGTTACACTTGATGATGAAAAGGAATTTATAAACTTTTTTGATAAAAACTATGTTTTTTTCAAACATCATCTTATCTCCATAATAGGAGAAGTAAATGAAAATATACATAAATACCTTAAAGAAAAAGAGTTAATATATATAATAAACATAGTACTCCCAAAATCACAAAAATCTTCTCTGCAAAAAGAAGTTCAAGAAGAAAAGATTATAGAAAAGAAAACTATAGAAAAGAAAGAAAAAACTAAAGAGGTAAAAGATAATCTTCGTGTTTTAGATACCCTTGTTCGCAGTGGACAGGAATTAAATATTTCAGGAGACTTACTTCTTTTAAACCGTGTCAACAGTGGTGCTAGTATTAACATCAAGGGAAACCTTATCATAACACAGATAGTTGAGGGTTCAATTCGCTGTTATGGAAACTTTATGATGCTTAAAGCTTCACCAAAAGCAAACATAATCTTTCACGATGTAGAGGTTGAGAACATACACCTAAAAGATAAGCTCAATAGAGTAGAGTTGAAAAATAATGAAATAATAATAACACCAGTATTAAAGGAGACAAGTTGGGGATAATAATAGCAGTAATTAGTGGAAAAGGTGGTGTTGGAAAAACAACAACTACAGCAAATATTGGTTTGGGAATCGCGCTCAATGGCAAAAAATGTGTCGTTGTAGATTTTGACATTGGACAACGTAACTTAGATATGATTTTAGGTTTAGAAAACCGTGTCGTTTATGATTTAGTACAAGTTATGGATGGTGAAGTAAAACTCAAACAAGCCCTTATAAAAAGTAAAATGAGTGAAAATTTACAGTTTTTAGCAGCATCTCAAACGAAAGATAAATCTGTTTTAGATTCTCAAAAGATATTAAAGCTTGTCACTGAGCTAAGTAAAGAGTTTGACTATGTTATACTAGATGCACCAGCAGGGATAGAAACTGGATACGAGCATACAATAGAGTTTGCTGACCGTGCTATAATAGTTGTAAATCCTGAAGTCTCTTCTATTCGTGATGCTGACCGTGCGATAGGTATACTCGACTCTAAGAGCCAAAAAGTTAAAGATGGTGGAGAGGTTATGAAATACCTTATCATTAACCGTATTGATGCGAAAATGGTACAAAGTGGAGAGATGCTTGCAAGTGAAGATATCTTAGCTATTTTAAGTATTCCGCTTATTGGAAAAATTCCTGAGGATAAAGGGATTATTGATGCTTCTAATCAAGGGAAACCTATCATCCTCGATAACTCCTCTTTAGCTGGAAAAGCTTATAGTAGAATATCTGCACGTTTATGTGGAGAAGCAGTAGCTCTTGAAAATGTAGAAGTACTAAAGTCTGGACTAATGAGTAAAATCAAAGGAATGTTTAAATAATGTTTTCTTTTTTTGGTAAAAAAAGTAGTGCAAAAACTGCTAAAGATAGACTTACAATAGCAATTATGTCGGACCGACAAAACTCGAATTCTTTTCCAAATATGGATGCAATGAAAGCAGAAATAATAGAAGTGGTTAAAAAATATATGGGTGTAAAAGCGATAGATATAAAGAGAGAAGTAAATGGAGATATGGAAGCTCTTTCTATAGATGTGCAGTTAGACAACAAGTAAACTTTTTATCATAAGCCACCTAAACGCCACATGGTATGTAGATAAGTTCCAAAAACCTTATCTTGTTTGTATCCACCATCCTTAGCCGTTTTTTTACTTACTTTATAGAGTTGTATATCTGTGCTAGATGCTTCTTTTATTTGAGAGTAGTGAAAAGCATGGCCTTTTATTATCTTTGTGTGGGTTATGTTGGTGTGTTTTACGATGAGAGTGAACTCAAAACTCTTGGTTAGGAGAGTGAAAAACTACTTAAAGAGTGTGTCGTTACTTTATAAGAATTATTATTTGACTCGGTCAAGACAAAGTTCTTTATGCTTCAACAAAATATTATAAAGTTCATCTTCATCAATGGGTTTAGAAATATACTCGTCCATTCCTTGTTTTATAAACTTCTCTCTATCACCTTTCATAGCATTTGCCGTTAAGGCTATTATCCATCCACATTTGTCTTTATACTTTTCTTGGATAATTTTCATGGCCTCTATACCATTCATATTTGGCATATTCTCATCCATAAAAATCAAGATATGTTTATCCGGATCATACATAGATACAGCCTCTTGTCCATCATTCGCTATATCACTGCTAATACCAAAGTCTTCAAGAAGCATACACAGCAACATTTGATTTGTTTTGTTGTCTTCTACTACTAATACATTACCACTAAGGGTACCCTCTTTATTGTCCATTATTTCTTCCTTTGTTTCTAAGTCAGAACTTGATTCTCTTAATCTTGGAACTTTCAGGGAAACACTAAAAAGACTACCTTCACCCTCTTTTGATACGAGTTCTATTCTTCCGTCCATCATTGCAACTAATGTTTGTGTGATACTTAGTCCTAATCCCGTGCCACCGTACTCTCTTGTTGTACTCCCATCTGCTTGTACAAATGGTTTAAAAATTTTATCTTGCACCTTTTTACTCATTCCAATACCATTGTCTTTTACTTTAATGATGATAAATCCATCTTTATAGGAAACACTATGTTTCACTTCTCCGTTTGAGGGAGTAAACTTGACGGCATTGGAGATAAGATTAAGAATAATTTGATTTATTCTAGTCCAGTCTCCAAAGAAAATTGCATATAGATTCTTATTGAAGTTATTTTTTAAGCTGAGTGCCTTTTTATCTGTTAAACCTTGCAACTGCTGTGACAACTCAAGTAATTCTTCATAAGCATTAAATTCATGAGGATCTAAAGTAAACTTTGAGTCTTCTATTTTAGAGAGGTCTAAGATATCGTTAATTAAAGAGAGTAAAGACTTTGAGCTTGTATTTATCTGTTTAGAGAGTTCTTTATGTGAACTGTCAGTCTGCTTTCTACTCAGGATAGCACTAAAACCAATAATAGCATTAAGAGGTGTTCTAAGCTCATGACTCATGTTCGCCATAAACTCCTCTTTCGCTTTTTGGGATGTGATGTCATGGCATATGGATGAGTAACCAACATGTACACCATCTTCATATCGTGCTTGGATATATGTCTTAACCCAGTAGTAACCGCCACTTTTTGTTATATTTTTTATTTCACCCTGCCAAGGTTTCTCTTTTTGTATGGTGTTCCATAAATCTTTATATGTTGCAGAGTCCATATCGGGGTGCCTAAAAATACTGTGAGGTTTTCCCATGATTTCTGCTAAAGTATATTCGCTAATGACAGCTAATGCTTTAGTTGCAGATGTTATCACTCCTCTTAGATCTGATTCGGAGGCAATAACATGCTCTCCAAATAATTCTAAGGATGTATCCAGTTTTTTTTGCATTTTGAGTTTATTTTGTAGATTGAGTCTTAGGGTTTGGTCTCTAATATATGTGTAGGCTAAAATTAAAAGTACTGCGACAAAGAAAAAGATAAGTAAACTTACTTTATATACTTGGTAATCCTTTAGAGCATCTTTCTTATGTTTTAGAAGTGTATTTTCTACTTGTATGCAAGCATCTATAATTTCAGAAAAAACTATATCAAAGTTTGCATCTGCATCTGAGCCAATTTTTGAAGTTTCATTGTTCTTCGTACGATGATAAGAGAGGACTTTAAAATTATCTATATTTTTTCTGAGTTGACTAAGTATACTTATATCCCCTTCATAGTCTTCTAAGCGACTTAGACTATATAGTGCACTGTTAAGGTAGAGAATCACATCTTTTATACTTGCTTCTTCATCCCCTGACAGTGCTTCTTCTAGATATAGGTGTGCTAGAGTCACTTTATACATTATGGTTTTGTTTGCATTCATTAGGGGTGGGTATTTGGCATTTATCTCATAACTTTTTGAAAAACTATTTTGAAGTAAAAAAAGAGTGCCAATCCCTATAAATAAAATAATAATAAATGTAGAGCTAAACTTTTTCATTGCACCCTCTATAGTTAAAATAATAATTTACACGATGAGAGATATCATAGCTATTATATTCTTAGAAAATACTGTCGATAAATTACTTTTTATTATATTAAATAAACACTATAGTTAGTAAAATATTAAGAGTTTTGGGTTTAGCTTTATATATTTAAGAGATAGTTCCTAAACGCCACATACTATGTAGGTAAGTTGCAAAGACCTTATCTTGTTTATAGCCTGCATCTTTAGCTGTTCTTTTACTTACTTTATAGAGTTGTATATCTGTAACAGGGGCTTCTTTTATACGAGAATAGTGAAAAGCATGTCCTTTTTTTATCTCTGTATCTATCTCACATTTATAATAACCAAGACGTTGACGTTTACTTGTTAACTCAAATGTAATAGGTAAAACTCCACTCATTTTTTTCTCATCGCAAGACTCTCCAAGATAGATAAGTCCTGCACACTCTGCATACACTTCTTTTGTCTTGGCATGAGTTATTAAAGAGTCTCTAAAGTTTGAACTATCCTTTACTCTTGCATATGCATCTTGTGTTTCTACATAACCACCAGGGATGATAACTATATCTGCATTTATTGGGATACTTTCATCTTTAGTGGAGTCTATTAAAATGACTTCTTGATAGAGTTCACGGAGGTACTCTAAGTTGTCATGATAAACAAAAGAGAAGTTTTTATCTTTTACTAAAACGCAGACTTCATCTTTTTTGATTATATGTTTAAAAGGGTAAACTTCACTCTTTTTTTCACTCTTTAAGTCCATAACAGACTCTATAAGTTGGATGTCTAGATACTCTAAAACATCTTTAGTTACTTCTTCTATCGTTTGCTCATCTAACTCTTTTAAGTCAAGTCCTAGGTGCGTACTACTGAGAGTTTTTAAACCCTTTGGTATCCAACCACATACTTTTACAGCAGGGCATGCAGCTTCGAGATGCTTTTTTACTAAGTCATAGTGCATTTGTGAAGATACTTTATTTAACACTACTGCATTTATAGTGTTGTTATCTGTGAACTCTGTCATACCTTTAAGCACGGCAGCTATGGTGATGTAACTCCCACCTGCATCTAAAATAAGTAAAGAGGGTATATCTAAGATAGAAGCAACATCATATGCAGATGCTCCCTTGTCCATACCATCATAAAAACCCATCACACCCTCTAAAATAGCGACTTCTTTGTCCATATACTTGTTAAAGACCCAAGTAAGTTGTTCCTTATTCATCATATAACCATCTAGGTTTACTGAAGGAGTTAAAGCAATTTTTTCATGAAACTGCGGATCTATAAAATCAGGACCACATTTAAAAGGTCTTACTCTGTTTTTATAGTGCTGCAAAAGTGCCATTGTGAGGAGTGTTTTTCCTTGATTGGATGCGATTGCTGAGATAACTAATGCTTTTTTCATGATACTTGGCCTATAATTAGATAATTTAATTTTTATGGATAATTTATGAAACGATACAGACATTATAACAAAGAGACTGCAATAATACTCTCATGCTTTGGTTCAGTGATAGAACAAGATAAATACTTTGACTTTGAAGAGTATGTAAAAGAATCATTCCCAGGAACTCCAGTTTTTACTGCGTTTAGCTCAAAAATGGTTATAAAAGGACTTGCTAAAGAGGGTAAAGTTTTTAAAAACTTACCACAGGTTATGGCTGATGTTGATATGGAAGGTTACAAACGCTACATCGTAGTAAGTGTGAACATCTTCCCAACTGATGAACATGAAGTTCTTATACGAATGGTTAAAGGCTTCCGTGAATTTTCACTTGCTAACATCCGTTACACAAATGCACTGCTTACAAAAACAAAAGAGACATCTAACTACTTAAACTCTCTTGACTCAAAAATCAGAGAAAATACACCAGAGTCTATAAATCTCTACATCATTCATGGTGTCCCTGTTTTAAATCTTCCTGGTTTAGAGTCTGTACGATATACCGCGAAGTTTTTAGAGCTTATAAATGAAAGAAACCTTACATGTTCACTTGAGGGTGAGTTTCCATTTTTTGCTATAAAAGATGCTATAAAACGCCAAGTTCTACAAATCACACAAGGAAGCATGGATATAAAAGTAAACATTATTCCAGTGCTTCTTGTAAGTGGAAACCACTACGATAAAGATATGAGAGAGATTGCTGATGAGGTTGCCGAGTATGCAAACGCAGACATCGTTGTACCAGTAAACACAGATGCTAAGTTTAACTTTTTAGGTCAAGCAGAAGTAAGAGAAATATTTAAAGACAGTATAGCAGTAGAGATAAAAAAACTAGGAATGTAATATGCCTCATGAACACCACCATCACGTCTCAACAGATTTAAAATCTTCTAGACTTATTTGGGCGATAGTTATAAATGTTGCTTTGACATTTACTCAAATCATCGGTGGTGTTATCTCAGGAAGCCTTGCTCTTATAGCAGATGCACTTCATAACCTTAGTGATGCTATTTCCTTAGTCATCGCACTCATCGCACAAAAGATAAGCATTAAAAAACATGATGTTTTTATGACTTTTGGATATAAACGTGCTGAAGTCATTGCTGCATTTACAAACCTTATCACTCTTGTTTTAGTTGGTTTTTATCTCATTTATGAGGCACTATGGCGTTTAAACGAACCTCAGGTTATAGAAGGCTGGATGGTTATAATTGTTGCAAGTATTGCTTTAGTAGTGGATGTAATTACTGCATTTTTAACATATAGCGTCTCAAAAGACAGCATGAATATGAGAGTGGCATTTTTACATAATGTCTCTGATGCTCTTGCCTCTTTAGCGGTTATCATCGCGGGTATTCTTATCCTTCTTTATGAGTGGTACTTTGTAGATACTTTACTTACTTTACTTATCGCTTCTTATGTACTCTATCAAGCCTATGTAATGCTACCGAGTGTTATAAACATACTTATGCAAGGTGCACCAAAAGATATACAGACAGAAGATATTTTAAAAACTATGCAAGAAGTGGAGGGTGTTGTAAATGTGCATCATCTTCACTTATGGCAATTAGACGAACATCATAATGCACTTGAAGCTCATGTAGTTCTAGAAAATGTAAATAACTTGGAGAAAGTAAAAAAAGAGTTAAAGAGTAAGTTAGAGTTAACTTACTCTATCTCGCACTCCTGTATGGAGTTTGAGGATTCACACTGTGAGGTAGAACACTGTTAAACAGAAGCTTTACAAAGTCTTTTGTCAAACATCATTGTTGTACACTCGTTTGTTTTGTGAAATGCTTTTACAGCTGTTAAAACTGCGATATCAACAAGAGGTTCTACAAGAACAACTGCCATATAAGCACCACCAAAAGTAGCTACATTTTCTACATTTGTAAGGCTAAACCCTTGACCATAAAATGCCCAAAAAGCAACCCATGAAACAACTGCACCTTCCCATACTATAGACATTTTTAACATCTGAGAGTAAGTTATATCTTTGTAAGCTGTTTTAGCTGGGACTATTTTTTTCATAGCCATATCTAAAATCATCATACTTGCAAGAAGAGTTGTAACATTGATACCGTACTGAGGTAAGTCAAACTGTGCGAAAAATAGACCTTGAATAGCTAAACCAAGAGCCAAACCAATAGCTGCTGGAGCAAGTCCAAAAACTAAAAATATTGTTGTACCTAAAATAAGGTGAACTTCACTTACACCAATTGGGTAGTGTGGAAGAACTTCAAAACAGAAGAATACAACGATAGTTGCAATGATACTTTTTAAAAGAAGTGAAATAATTCCATTCTCTTTCATGTTGTCAAATGCAACTTTTGCCGTAGCACCAAATACAGCTGCTGCTGTTCCATAACTAAGGAGCATTTTTGCTCCGTCTACTACACCTGCTTCTATATGCATATGTTTATTTCCTTGTTAAAAAAAACAATCACTCGTTGTTTTTTTACATGTTTTACTTTAAATAATCTGGCTTTACTACAAAAAATAGTTTACAGTTCCGGGAGAGCTTAGGAGTTTCACCTTAATTCCTCTAAAGTTATGAAAAAATTATAGCATAATTAAACTAGGGCTTGCTATAATCCTTAAACTACTTTACATTAGAGAGATACAGTGCATATACCTAAAGGTTTTGGAAAAAACTACTTTTCATTAGCAGCGATACAAGCCTATGTTTCTCTGCAAAAGATATATGCTAATGTCTCTTCTGTTTGTACATTAAGTGGAAAACCACTAAGGCTAAAGATAAATTCTCCACCAGTTTTTTAATATTTATTCGACAGAAATACAAAATTATTAAAATTACAGGAATTCCTATATGAACAAAAGATTTATTAGTGCTCTACTTTTGGCACACTTAACACTTAGCGCTGGAGTACATACACATACTCAAAAAGGTACTCAAAACACCGTTTCAAATGAAAGATCACACTCTGCAAGAAAAGCAATTGATAGTGTCGCAAAAATTGAAGAAAAAGAAGTCTCAATAGTTGATAACTTTAAAAGTATGTTTAGTGATGCAAAAGTTAGTGGCCAAGTCAAAACAGTGTACGGTGAGTATAACTATAAAAATAAAAACGACACATATTCAACTGCTATAGGTGGAATCATCAAGTATGAGTTAGCCTCTTTAAATGGATTTAATGCAGCAGCTGCAGTTTATACATCTCATGATATCCCTTTTGCAACAGGAGAGGGTGTCAAGCAAAATAGTGAACTCTCATCTAAGTCTGGTTCTTATACTGAAATGGCAGAAGCATACATAAACTACAAATATGAAGACTTTAACTTTAGAGCAGGTCGTCAAGTCTTAAACACTCCACTAGCGGATAGCGATGATATTCGTATGATTTCAAATACTTTTGAAGCATATATAGCAACTTACAATTTTAAAGGCCTTGAAGTAATGGCTGGTAGTATTCAGAGTTGGCAAGGTTTTGATGCTGGACTTGAGGCTCCTTGGGTAGAAACAGGGGATAATGGTACATACTTTACAGGTGTATCTTACAGTGATGGTTTAGAGTTTAATCTCTGGTACTACAATATCACTGGACAAACAAATGCTTTTTATTTTGATGGAGGTTTTGAGTATCCTCTTAATGAAGACATCATAGTACATGCAATGGTTCAGTTTCTTGATGAAAGTGAGTTAAACCAAAGTGGGGTTCAAGCTACTATTTATGGTGCTCTTTTTGAGTTTGTTGTGCACGGAATAGGTTTTAACATCGCATACGATAAAGCACTTGTAAATAAGAATAAAGAGAGTTTTTCTGGAACAGGTGGGGGAACACTCTTTACTAGTATGGATACTATGATTATAGATAACATTGCTAAAAATTCTGATGCAGAAGCTATTGTTGGTGGTATTGTTTACAGTATGCATGACTTTGGATTTTTATATGCTTGTGGTGAGTTTACAAGTGAAACAGAGCATGTTAGAGAGCAAGACATGAGTATAGAGTACAATGTTAATGACGAGTTCTTAGTTGCAGGTGTTTATGTGATAGAAGATGACTTAAAGCAGACCTCTAAAACTGATTATGATTGGGATAGATTTCAACTGATAGTCAACTACAATTTTTAATGTTTGAAGACTATAAACTAGAGATACTCTACAAAGATGAGTACCTTGTAGCTATAAATAAACCTACAGGGCTTTTAGTTCATAAATCCATGATAGATAAACATGAGATATATTTTGCCATGAAGATACTTCGTGACCAGATAGACTCATGGGTCTATCCCATACATAGACTCGATAAACCAACTTCCGGTGTTCTTCTCTTCGCTCTTGATAGCCACACTGCGAAACTTATGGGTGAACAGTTTTCTTCTCACACAATTACTAAAACATATATTGCTATTGGACGAGGTTATGTACCTAAAGAAGGTGTGATAGAACATGCACTCTTGGAAAAACTAGACAAAATAAGTGATAGAGACAAAGACATAGATAAAGAAGCTAAAGAGGCCACAACTATGTTTAGGTGTTTAGGACAGGTTGAGATAGATGCATGTGTAGGAAGATACGATACAGTGCGTTACTCACTGGTAGAACTCAAACCTCGTACTGGTAGGAAACATCAACTACGTCGCCATATGAAACATATAAACCATCATCTTTTAGGTGATACAAAGTATGGAAGAGGGGAGCATAATAAGTTTGTGAGAGAGAAGTATGATATGCATAGACTTATGCTTCATGCTTTGTGTTTAGAAATTAAACACCCATATACACAGGAAAATCTCCTAATTGAAGCTCCTTTTGATGAAGTGTTTAAAAGAATGTTACTAGAGTTTAAATTTTTTATTTAAATCATTTGTTTAGGAATGCTTGAATCAATACAACATTCTCTGTGTACTCAGTTAAAAAGGCAGATAGCTTCTTTTTTTCTGGAGTAGCTTCGGGATTACATGCACTAATATGATTTTTAAGATATGTTTTAACATATATGTCATCTTTTGTATTTGTATTTTGATTTTGTTATAATACATTAAATTTGTTACTAAAAGAAAACGAAAAATAATAAAAAGAGAATACATGAGTGAAATAAAAGAGATATATTTACATAACTATAAAAAACCAGCCTTTAGTATAAAGAAGATAAACCTAAAGTTTGAATTGTTTGAGCAGTATGCTTTAGTGACTTCAACAATGCAGGTCCAAAAAAACGAGTCAGATGAGAAGTATTTAAGACTTGATAGTATTGATTTAGAGTTAGTATCTCTTTTCATTAATGATTTGAGAGTAGATGAGAGTCGTTATATTATAGAGGATGAGAGTTTAACTATACTTAATGTTCCAGCTACTTTTACTATAAAAATAAACAATAAAATTTATCCTCAAAAGAATACAGAACTAGAAGGACTTTATAAGTCAGGCGATATCTTTTGTACTCAAAACGAGCCAGAAGGTTTTCGCCGTATCACTCCATACCTAGACCGTCCAGATGTTATGAGTGTGTTTACAACAACAGTGATAGCCGATAAGAATAAATACCCTGTACTTTTAAGTAATGGTAATAAAAAAGAGTCACTTGATACTACTGATGGGAGACACTCTGTTACTTGGTTTGATCCACATAAAAAACCTTCTTATCTTTTTGCCCTCGTTGCAGGAGACTTAGGAAGTATAAACGATGCTTTTATAACAGCTTCAGGTGAAAATGTAGAGTTAAATATCTACTGCGACAAAGGAAACGAGTCTAAATGTGATCATGCAATGAAGTCTCTTAAAGAAGCGATGACTTGGGATGAAGAAAAATATGGCCGTGAGTATGACTTAGAAATCTATAACATTGTAGCTGTAGATAGTTTTAACATGGGAGCGATGGAGAACAAAGGTTTAAACATCTTTAACTCAGCCTATGTTTTAGCAGACACAGATACAGCGAGTGATGCTAACTTTATGGGTATACAGTCTGTTATCGCACATGAGTACTTCCATAACTGGACTGGAAACCGTATAACTTGTCGCGACTGGTTTCAACTTACACTTAAAGAGGGTTTAACAGTTTTCCGTGACCAATGTTTTTCTGCTGATTTAAACTCTAAAGAAGTACAACGCATAGAAGATGTAAAGTCTCTTCGTGAACGTCAGTTCGTAGAAGATGCTTCTCCAACTTCTCATCCGATTCAGCCAAAATCTTACATCAGTATGAACAACTTTTATACAGCAACTGTGTATGAAAAAGGTGCAGAAGTTATACGTATGATTCATACTCTTTTAGGCGAAGAGAACTATCGCAGCGCAACTGACTTGTACTTTAAGAGTTTTGATGGACAAGCAGTTACTACGGATGATTTTCTTTGGGCTATGAGTGAGGCTAGTGGAGTTGACCTGACTGCATTTAAAAACTGGTATCACCAGAGCGGTACACCAAAACTTTCTGTTGATGAAGACTTCACTAATGGAACTTACTCTTTAACACTTACTCAGACTGTACCAAACACAGTAGATGGTAAAGAACAAAAAGCTTTTTACTATCCTTTAAAGATAGCACTACTTGATGCTAATGGTAAAGAACTTGTAAATGAGATGCTTATCATCTCTAAAGACACAGAGACTTTTGTTTATAAAAACTTAGAAAAAAACCCAGTGCTTTCTATCAACAGAGATTTTACTGCTCCTATCATAATAGAACAAGAGAATGTAGACTTCGCATTTTTGATACAACATGATACAAATAGTTTCATAAAGTACGAGGCTGCACAAACTTTTGCAGTAAAGACTATAGAGGCAATGATACAAGGCTCTGAAATAAACCCTGCGTTTACTGAGTCATTTGGAAAACTTCTCTCTTTAGACATAGACCTTTCATACAAAGCATTACTTTTAGAACTTCCATCAGTTTCTACACTTATGCAAAGACAAGAAGAAGTTGATTTTGAGCCTATTTATGAAGCAAAAGAAAAACTTGCAAAACATTTAGCTCTTGTTTACGAAGAAAAACTTCTTTCACTTTACGGTGAGTCTCATCAAACAGACGCTGAGTTAGATAGCCTAAGTATGGGTAAACGCAGCCTTAAAAACAGAGTACTTCGTATTCTTTCAGGTAATGAAACGCAGGCTTTAGCTGAGCTTGTTAGAAAACAGTACGAAGAGTCACAAAGTATGGGTGATAGAGTAGTAGCTCTAGACATACTAGAGAACTCTCACCCTGAGTTTGCACAAGTTGCACATGCTAACTTTTACTCTAAGTATAAAGACCAAACTCTTGTTATGAACAAGTACTTCGCAATTTTAGCATCATCACATAGAGAGGGAACACTAGACCGTGTCCAAGCTCTGCAAAATGATGAGGTATATGATGAAAAAGTACCAAACCTTGTACGTTCACTTATAGGAGTGTTTGCAAGAAACTATAAACACTTTCATGCAAAAGATGGATATGGTTACTCTTTTGTATGTGAAAAAATCATAGAGATAGATAAGATAAACGCACAGATGGCTTCAGGTCTTGCAGGTGCTTTTAAAATCTATACCCGTATGAATGCGAAAAATAAAGCACTTATGAAAAAAGAGCTAGAGAGAATCGCAGCTACTAAAGGACTCTCAAAAAATACTTTTGAGATAATCAATAAAATTCTCAAATAAAGAGTAAAAAATGCAAGAACAGCTCACATCTTTAACTACTTCACATAGCACTTTTGTTGAGGCAAAAGACAGTATTTTAATGCAGTGGGTCTCTTACAGTGTGCCAAAAGAGATACTTGTTTTGCATGATATAGATAGAGACTACTTTTTAAACAAGTATGCCAGTGGTGTTTTTGACTACTTTATGGGTGTTATCGCCGGTGAGGTTGAGATTGGTAACTGTCCTGTTATGCAAGAACTGCTGACTTACTTTAAAAAACGAGAGATAAGTGCAGATGAACTCTTTGCTATATGTTCACACTTTCGCCGCTCTATGGTTGATTTCTCTTATGATGCAAAACTAAACTCTAAAGAACTCTTTGATGAGATATCTTATATCTTTGATGAGAACTTTAAAGGTATACTGAAATTTTACACAGATACTATCTTTCAAAAACTTATAGATGCGAGACAAGATGCCCTTCAAGCGAGTGAAGCTAAAGAGTATTTTCTCTCAAATATGTCTCATGAGATAAGAACACCTCTAAATGCCATATTAGGTTTTGTAAACCTACTTTTAGATGATGATATAAGTAAAAAACACCGTAATTATCTTGATATCATCCATAACAGTGGAGAAAACCTTCTCAGTCTCATTAACGATATCCTAGACTTCTCAAAACTTCGCAGTGGTGAGTTTACAATTGAAGAAAAAGTATTTTCTCTGCATGAAGAGTTAAGCCATACAATGGAGCTTTTTGTAGCAAGTGCAAATGCAAAAGATATAACTATAAGTTCTTTTATAAACCCAAAAATACCAGTGGAACTCTATGGCGATGCACTTCGTATTAAACAAGTGCTTTCAAATCTTTTAAGTAATGCTATCAAGTTTACACCACAAAATGGACTGATAGAAGTAGAAAGCTCTTATACCAATGGTAACTTAGAGATAAGTGTTAAAGATAGTGGAATAGGGATAGATAAGTTAGATTTAGAGAAAATATTTTCCGCTTTTTCACAAGCCGAATCTAACCACCATGAAAACAAAAGAGGTACAGGTTTAGGACTCTCAATATGTAGTCAGTTAGTAGAGAAGATGGGTGGAAGCATTAGTGTCACTTCATCTTTAGAACATGGAAGTGAATTTATCGTAACTATCCCTATCAAAATGCAGAGTGACTACTCTCAGTACTTTGAAAATATAGAAGAGTTTCAAAAACTTAAAATATGCTTGTATGCAAAAGATAAGAAACTCAACTTTAAACATGAAGCATTTTTGCGATATGCAGAAATATTTGATATGAATATCAACATAGTCGAGAACTTTGATGATGCTTTTGACATAGGTGTTTTAGTTCATGAAGAAGATGACTATAAAATGCAAGAGTATATAAAATCCAGTAAACAAAAGTTTATAGTTTTGATGAGTAGAGAATATGATGCATATGAGAACTTAGCAAATGTAAGTTCTATGTGTTTTCCTCTGTATTGTGCGAAGATTCATACTAAGTTTAACGAGATAACCAACATAGAGCAAAGTGTTACATATGCCAAAGAGGTCTCTTTAAAGTTTAAAGGGCATATACTTGTCGCTGAAGATAACGAAGCTAATCAAGAACTCATAAAAATACTCTTACTCAAGTATGGCCTTACTTTTGACATAGTCGCTAATGGACTCGAGGCACTCGCCCTATACAAAATAAAAAAGTTTGACTTAGTTTTGATGGATGAACAGATGCCCGTTATGAATGGAAATGAAGCCTTAGAGAAAATTTTAACATATGAAGAGAGTCAAGGTATCCGTCATACTCCGATATCAGCACTCACAGCTAATGTACTAAAAGGTGCTAAAGAAAGAGGACTACTAAGTGGTTTTGATGAGTTCTTGGCAAAACCTCTTGTACTTAAAGAGTTAGAAAGAGTCTTTTCTTCGTACTTAAAAAATGACAAAAATAAATACTCCATACAAAAACAAGAAAAAAAAGCTCATAAAGAGATGATAGTAGGTTTAGATAGTAAGCTTTTGATGGAAGCTCTGATGCTAGATGAAGAAGAAGTACTTATTCTTTTAAAACTCTACCTCAAAAAAATGAAAAAAGTTATGCCTGAACTCTTAGAACTCATAAAGAAAAAAGAGTATGAAAAGATAGAACTTGCAGCACATTCTATCAAAGGTTCAAGTGCAAACTTTAGAATAGAACTCTTACAAGAGAGTGCAAATGAGATAGAATTAATGGCTAAAAATAAGAATGAAACATATGACTATGAAACATGTTTTGCTAATATGAGTAGTTTGTTAGAGGGTATAAGAGTAGAGTAAATTACTCCTCTATAAAGTAACCTATACCTGAAGAACTCTTAATAATATCAGTACGGAGTTTCTTTCTTAAACGCCAGACTAAGGTTCTTACACTATTTTCAGTAGCACCACTCTCTTTCCATACATAGTTCATCGCCTGTTCAAAACTCACTACATTACCAAGTTGTGCAACTAAAAGTCTTAAAAAAGCATTTTCTTTTTTTGTGAGTTTTATTTTGACACCTTGGTAGTAGGTTTCACAAAGATGTATATCTAAATGATACTCTTGTGCAAAGTTTACTATTAGTTTATCTGAAGCTCGTTTTGCATACAGAAGTTTCTCTAAGTTAAAGTTATCAACTTTTTGTGAGTTACTATCATCTTTATATTTGTTTTCTTGGGAAAATTTAAAAAGTGCCATTTGAATAGTCGCATGTAAAGAGTTGGGTTCAAAAGGTTTGAGTATATAACCATAAGGTTCTGTTCTCTTAGCTTGTGAGATGATGTCATCATCACTATAAGAAGTAAGGTAAATAAAGGGAAGGTTGTATTTTTCTTTGATAATTCTTGCTAGTTCTATACCATCATTACTCTTATCAAGAGAAATATCGACAATAACTAAGTCAGGATTACTCGCACTTATTTTATGTTTTGCTTCTTGCGCATTATCACATACACCAACTACAGAGTAGCCTTGTTTTTGCAGAGACATATTTAAGTTGAGTGAAGTGATCTCATCATCTTCAACGATTACAATTCTTGTCTTCTCCATCATTCTACCTTAGTTCTTTAGTTTTGAATGGCTTGGGTATAAAACCTTTCCAGAGGGAACAACTAAAGATGAGTTTTTAAGATGCACATCTTGGTCATCAAAGAAAATATGTGCTCGAAAAGACTTTAGAATTTTACTCTTCTCTAAACCACCCAAGAAAAAAGCCTCATCTACATACACACCCCAGTGTCTCAAAGTCTTTATAACGCGTAGATCAGATGGTGCACTTCGTGCTGTAACTATGGCGATACGAATAGGGGAAAACTCCATTTTCATAGGAAGTCTCTCTTGGAGTTTAGCTAACTTGATGAGAAACGCAGCAAAAGGGCCTTCTTTCATAGGTGTGTTTTGTTCTTTTGTTTCATTTTTATGAAAAGCTTCTAAACCTTCTTCTTTGTAGACAAGCTCGCTGCTCTCATCAAAAAGAACGGCATCCCCATCAAACGCGATGCGCACTTGTTCATCATCTGTGTTACATTGATACTCAGGTGGTATGTTTAAAACAGCAGATGCACAGACAGCACTATCTATAACTTTTTGGGCATCACTCTCATTTGTTGTAAGAAAAAGGTCAACATCAAAGGCTTCAAGGTAATCAGCACTAGACTCTCCCGCAGTAAACGCAGAACGAGTGACATTTAGTCCAAGTTCACGGATAGTGTTGAGTACTTGAACACCAGTATCAGGAGAGTTTCGTGACATGATGACAACTTCAACAAGTGGTGGCTCTCCCTTTTTTTGGTATCTGTTTAAGTTGAGTAGGGCTTTAACGAGTGGAAAACCGATACCCTCAGAGAGAACTACATCTTCATTTTTAAGCATAAATGCACGATAAATTTCAATGGCAGTATCAGGGTGTTTGAGAACCTCTTTTTTGTAAAGTTTATCTGCCTCAGAAAGATCAAAAAGTGCAGTAGCGGAGATGCCTATAACGAGTGTTTTATCTAGTGTATATGCCAAAATAAATCCT
>FPHF01000105.1_pt4 | contig 19262 bp, 18 predicted proteins | sample 1057241 | NCBI WGS metagenome assembly FPHF01 (sample SAMEA4473298, study PRJEB15554) | hydrothermal vent metagenome | biome: marine basaltic hydrothermal vent biome; feature: marine hydrothermal vent; material: water | place: Pacific Ocean | collected 2011-06-14/2011-07-23 | depth 1709 m | reverse complement strand
TTGATTTTTCTAAAAACCTCGGTCAAAAATGGGGAACTTCTTTTCAAGTAAAACGCGAGATATTTGACAAACTACTTATAGATGATGCGGCAAAAAAAGGCTGTGATGTTGAGTTTGAGATAGAAGTTATCGCGTATGATGAAGAGAAAAATATCATTACAGTTAAAGATTTAGCTGGAAATGAAGAGATGTATCATGCTAAAAAAGTTCTTGATGCTTCAGGTTATGGTCGTGTTCTCCCGCGTTTACTAGACCTAGAAGCAGAGCCTGCTCAAGAGTTTAGAAAAGCAACTTTCGCTAGAGTAGATAAAGATGTCCGCCCTGAGGGTGAGACTAACGGATACATCTTTGCTACTGTTATCGGCGATAACGATGGCTGGATGTGGAACATACCTTTTTCCGATGGAACTTCAAGTGTTGGAATTGTTTGTGCCCAGAAGTATTTTGAGACTTTTGATATGAATGATGAAGAGTTTTGGGAACATATAATCCATACACATCCTTATACAAAAGAGCGTTATAAAGACTCAAAACGCATAGTTGATGTTGGCTCACTCTCTGGTTATTCTGCTGCTGTAAAAAAACTCTACGGTAAAAACTTTATACTCACTGGAAATGCTTCTGAGTTTTTAGACCCTGTATTCTCTTCTGGTGTAACGTTAGCGTTAGAGTCTGGTTCAAAAGCCGCAGAGCTTACCGCTCGTGAACTGAGAGGTGAGAGCATAGACTATAAGGTAGAGTATGAAGACCATATGATGCAAGGTATAAATGTTTTTCGTGATTATGTAAACACTTGGTATGATGGAACGCTTCAGACTATTCTTTTTAGTGATAAGAAAAATGCAGAGATAACAAAAAAAGTAGTTTCTATTTTAAGTGGTTATGTTTGGGATGAAAACAACTCTTTTGTTACTAGTTCAAAATATGCTCTAGAGAAAACATACGAGATGGTTAAGTAAATTGCTTCTTGATGGACTGTATGAAGTACTAAATAGAGGAGAGAATGAGGCTAGTGTAAAACTCAGTGATGAAAGTCATCCTGTATTTAAAGCTCATTTTCCACAAAACCCAATACTTCCAGGTTTTGTTCATTTAGATATCATAGAAGATGTTTTTGAAATGGAGATTACAGCTATAAAAAAAGCAAAATACTCTGCTTTGATTTTACCTACACAAACACTTGTGTATAAGCGCGATAAAAACCGTATTAAAGTTTTTATGCAAGAGAATGAAGTAGCTACTTTCTCTTTTTAGGAAGTATGGATAAATATAAAAATATAAAATTTAAGGAATAAAAGAATGATAGATTCAGCAAAATTATTAGAGATATCAGCAGAGTGGGGAAAAGAGATAAGAGAGCAAAGCGAGTCAATCGTTTTTGAAGGATTTGATTCACCAAAGTATGACAAAAGTGCTTATGAGGAAATTTTAGAGCAATATGTTGAGTTTGAAGAGAAAGTACCTCTACTTACAACAATGGTTGTCATTTATGGTGACATTGCTCTTGCATACTTAAATGTACAAGATGTTAAAAATGCATTTATTTATGCTTGTGCTTATTTAGAACTCAATAAGAATGACGATAAAAGAAGTAGATCTGCATATGATATTTTAAGTAATATATCTCTTGCTTCAGGAAATAAAGTAAAAGGAGTAGAATTCTACAAGCTTGCTCACCCCCAAGAGACACTTGAGAGCTCTGCAGTTTTGCAGCATCTTACAAAACAGATGGCAGAAGAAAAGGAAGAAGAGATTTCAGTTAAAGTTCCCCAGAACCTTAGTGACTATGAAAAACCTAAAACTTTCTTTTTACTCCAAGACAAAGAAGAATTTGCAATTAGATCAACAATGCTTACAATGAATCTTGAGCGAGACGAGGCAATAAAATACTTAGAAAAGATGAAAGAGAATTAATTAAATATCTATCTTCGTATCATTTTTACTTTTATACTTAAGGGACATAATGTCCTTTTAAGTGGCTAGTTTTTCTCTTTAGTCTTCTTCTTGTAACTCATCTTGTGACTCTGGCTCAGCTTTTGGCTGGATCTTGCCATTTACAAAAACTTCTTGTTTGATTATTCCACCGAGAGAATTGTATGTGAAGCAATCTCCATGAAGTTTTCCTTCAAAATAAGTTTTAGTACTTTTTATAGTTTTTTCAGCTTTTGAAACGAGGTATCTTGTTTCTACACCATGGCGTTTACCATCTACAAAATACTCTTGTTTAGATAAAACACCATCCATACTGAAGTGTTTGACATCTTTAGTTCCATCTGTTTCTTTAGTAAGTTCTTTTACATAAGCATCTCTAGCATCATAATAAAACTTAGTTACAAGAGTATCATCCTCTTTGTAAGTCTCTATCTTTATACGTTTGTTTGGATATGTGCTTATCGTTTTTTTATCATTCATAATTATCCTTGATGGCGAATTGTAACATACTGATGTTTAAGAAGTAAAATAACTTAAAAATTGTCGACAAAGTGATACTGCCAAAAAACACCAATCGTATCAAAATTACTTCCAGCTCTTGCAAAAATACCACTGCTCGCCGTTATTTTTATAGAGTTTGTTCTACTTAGAGGAAAGGAAAAAGTGGCCCCATAACGTGAGTTGTCAAGTGCATCACCAAGTTTTACATCATTTTGGGTATTTTCCCCACCTATATAATAATTCGCATCTACACCAAACCAAACACCCTTTTGCAGTAGATAAATAAGATGAATTTGTGAAGAGTAGATTATATCTTGTTGCCTAGTTTGTCCTAAAAAGTCATTGTTTTGTGTATAGTATTCTGCATCTAAAGCTACTTCAAAAAGAAAAGAGTTTATCTTTTTAGAGACACCAGTACCTAGCTTCAAAGCCCAACGATTAGCACTTATATTGACAAGCTTTGACTTATCATACTGTCCTGTTGGTAGGGTGACTTGAAGACTCATTCCAAGTATGGTGTCTTGCTCATAAGAGGAGAAGTTTTTAAGTGAGGTAGCTGGTGCACCAAAGATATTAAAAGCGAGTCGCGTTTTAATGTCAGCTAAGCCACAAACATCTCTACTCACTTTATTACCTGAGAGAGTAGCTGTCCCGTCTATACAACCAGCAGGGATTACAAGGTCAAGCTTAGCACTATGTCCGGCTATATTTAAACTTCTGGCATAAGCAAAAACAGTAGTATTAATATTTAGTTTTGGGTCTATCAAGGCGGAGTTACTTGGAAGTGCACCCTCGGAGTGTGATGCACCTAAGACTACAAAGTTTAGATCAGTAGGAACATTTGTATAGAGTCGTGGTTCAAGGGATTGTGCATGAAGTGTTAGTAAAGAGAAATAAAAAAAGAGTAGAGCTTTTTGTAGCATGGATATTCCTTTGATTTACATTATATATTTTTTTCATTTAAACAATATTAAAACACAAAAAATGTATAATCTAAATAATTAAAACTTGGGAATATAAATGCTAATAAATAACAGAGTAATTTCATATAAAGACTTTCTTCACGATGAGAACATCAAGCTAGATGACTCTCAAAAATTCATAGATTTTATTAATGCAGGACATGACTTTCTTATAGAAAACATCTCTGCGGGTCGCCCTATTTACGGTGTTACAACTGGTTATGGTGAAGCTGGACAAAACTATGCTGCATTTGAAGAGGCACAAGAACTACAAAAGAACCTTTATAGTTTTCATGGTTGTGGTGTTGGTGAGTACTTAAGCGAAGATGTTTCTCGCATAATGGTTACTATTCGTATGATAAGTCTTTCAAAAGGTAAAAGTGGAATAAGTTATGATTTACTCAAACGTTTTGAGATGCTTTTAAACCGTAAAATTTATCCTCTTATCCCTTCTCAAGGTTCTGTGGGTGCTAGTGGAGATTTAACTCCTCTTTCATACATTGCAGCAGCAATTGCTGGAGATCGTGAAGTTATATATGAAGGTAAGGTTCGTGATACTGCTGAACTCTTTAAAGAGTTAGATATCGAGCCTTATGTATTTAAAGCAAAAGAAGCACTTGGTATTATGAATGGAACAGCAGCAATGTCAGCTATTGCTATTGACTCTATTGAAAAATTTGAAGCCATTTTAGGTACTACTGAGTCTTTTGTTGCTTCTATCTTTGAGCTGTTAAAATGTGATATAACACCACTTGAGCCATTTGTTCATGACTCAAAGCCTTTTGATGGTCAGCGTAAAACTGCTGCAAATATCTTAGCAAAATGTACAGGTTCAAAACTAACTCACGAAGCTTTTGGTCGTTATGATCAGTTTCACCTTGAAGCAGAGCAAAATATTCAAGATCGTTACTCAATCCGCTGTTCTCCACAAGTTTTAGGTGTTGTTCATGATAACCTTACTATTGCTAAAAAATGGATAGAGACAGAGATAAATGGTGTAAACGATAATCCTCTAATTGACCATATCGGTAGAAAGATTTATACTTCTGGTAACTTTTATGGTGGTTATGTTTGTCATGCTATGGATACTATGCGTATCTGTGTTGGAAATGTTGCTGACCTTATTGACAAAGAGTTTGGACTTTTAGTTGACCATAAGTTTAACAAGGGCTTAGGCGAGTCTCTTAAACTCAATAAAAAATCTACACATCACGGTTTTAAAGCTATGCAGATTACACTCTCTTCTTTAACGGCTGATGTAATTATGAACACAGTTCCAGCCTCTCTTCACTCACGTCCAACTGAGTCTTTTAACCAAGATAAGGTAAGTATGGGAACAACTGCTGCGATTCATTTCTCAAAACAAATTCCTGATATTACAAATATGTTAAGTATCGCTATTATCGGTATGGCTCAGGGTGTTGATATCCGTGGAAAGTCTGAAGTGTCAGAGTTTTTAGCTGCTAATTATGACAAGGTTCGTGCAGAAGTTAAGGCTTTAGAGTTTGACAGACGTATGGACATTGATATTAAAGTCGTGTATAAAATGATTTTAGAGGGTGCTTTCGTATAATGAATATGAAAAAAGTTCTCATCACTGGCTCTACTGGAGCAATAGGTGAGGCTACTGCTAGAGAATTTTCTGCAAATGGATACTTTGTGTATCTACACTACCGCTCTAATGCAGCTAAGGCAGAATCACTTAAGTCTGAGCTAAAAAATGCAGAGACTATAGGTTTTGACATCACAGATAAAGATGCAGTTTATAGTGCTTTAGAGAACTTAGAAGTTGATGTACTTGTAAACAATGCAGGTATCACAAAAGATGCTCTTTTTTTCTTTATGGAAGATGATGATTTTACTAGTGTTATAGATACTTCAGTAAACGGAACGTATTATGTAACAAAAGCTCTTATGCGAAACATGATAAAAAACAAACGTGGTTCTGTGGTAAATGTAGCCTCAGTCTCAGGACTTGTAGGAAATCCCGGACAGACTAATTACTCTGCGGCTAAGGGTGCGATGATAGCATTTACTAAAGCATTAAGTGCAGAGGTTGCCCGTTATGGTATCCGTATAAACGCAGTAGCCCCAGGACTTATCGCTTCAGAAATGACAGAAGCATTAGACTTAAAAGAGATAAAAAAAACTATTCCTCTAAAACGTATAGGCAAAGCTTCAGAAGTAGCAGATTGTGTGTTCTTTTTAGCAGATAAAGCGACATTTGTAACGGGTGAAACACTCAACATTAGTGGTGGGATGGTTCGTACATAATGCAAAAAACTCTTGTAATAGTCCCCACATATAATAATCCAAAAACTATAAAAGCAGTCGTTAAAGACTTACAAGACCACAACTATAAAATTATAGTTGTTGATGATGGAAGTGAAAAAAGTATAGAAGATATGTTTGAAAAAAATGAAATAAAAAATGTACATTTTTTAAGACATGAAACAAACACTGGTAAAGGTTCTGCCATAATAAGTGGAGTCAAAAAAGCTAAAGAGCTAGGTTATACTCATGCTGGAAGTATAGATGGTGACGGGCAACATTTAGCGCAAGAGATGGTAAAACTCACTTCTATTTATGAAGAGAATACTATTTTAATTGGTGCTAGAAACTTGGATATGACAAATGTTCCTTTTGTCTCAAAATTTGGACGTTGGTTCTCAAACTTTTGGGCAAAATGGGATACTGGTTATGAGATAAATGATTCGCTTTCAGGGTATAGAATTTATCCTGTAAGTATCTTAGATTTAGAGATTAAAACATCTCGTTTTGACTGGGAAATGGAAGTTCTCGTACGCCATGCTGATTCAGGTAAGGTTATAAAAGAAGCTTTGATTGAGTGTTACTATCCAAACCCTGAGGATAGAGTAAGTCACTTTACTGATATGGATACACTGGCTATTGTCTGGGTTCATGTTCAGATACTTCCCTTTAAATGGTTAAAATCCATAAAAAACAAACTTTTAGGTAGATAAATGGCTACTAAACAAAGAGGTAGTGGATGGAGTATAAAACTCGTATTTAATCTCTACAAAGTTTTTGGTTACAAGTTTATCTACTATCTTATGTATCCAGTTTCTCTCTTTTATGCATTAATCTCTACAAATGTAAGAGTGGCACTCAAAGATTATTATGCGCATCTTGGAATTAAGATGAGTTTTTATACTTACTTCCAACACTCACGCACGTTTGCTATAACAATGGTTGATAGATTTATAACAAAAGCAGATCCAGAGGCTTATAAATTTGTCTATGAAAACCCTGATAGACCCCTTGAAATCTTTGCAAACAAGACTATTTTAGTGCTCTCACACTTTGGTGGTTGGGCAGCATCTTCTAACAGCTCACGTTCTTCTAACGTTATGAATATTGTTATGCAAGAAGCTATGAAAGATACTATAAAAGAGTTAGAAGAAGAGCTTGGCTATAAGTCTACTCAAAAAGTTATAGACCTAAACAAAGGTCCAATCGCAGTTGCAATAAATATAGCAAATGCTCTTAGTGCAAACGAAGTAGTAGCCATTATGGGTGACCGTGCTTCAAACCCAAAAGCGACGATTGAAGTGGAATTTTTAGGCAAAACTGCACTCTTTAACAAAAACCCTTTTCAAATAGCATATAAGATGAAAACCCCACTAGTCGCTTACTTTGTAATGCTTACAGGTTTACAAGAGTATAAGGTCGAGTTTATTGAAATAGATGTTGACTATGAGAAAAAAGCCAATGAAGCGATAGAAGAGGCCGTTTTGAAATACACAAAAAAGTATGAAGAAGTTATCAAACGCTATCCGAGTCAGTGGTTTAATTTATATGATTTTTGGAAAATACCTTAGATGAGACTTTCAAGTGTTGGAACTATAGTTTCATTGCTATTTGCACCAGCATTTTTACTTTATATAAACTATTTTAACCCTGATAAAAGCTCATTTTTTTACCTGGGTGCAAAGATGGTACCCCCTCTTTTTGCATCAGTATTTTTCTTTCTTTTTTCAGCTGCATATATTGGTAAAAAACATCTAGTCCTTTCCTTTACAAAACGATTTTACAAGAAAGATTTAGAAAGAGAAGAAGAAGAATACCTCAAAGGAGGGGATGCATACTGGATGGGTATAACTTTTTTAAATACTATGATTCTTATAAATATGAGTATCTTTGCAGATAATCTCACTTGGGCATTTTATAGTTCTGTTGGCTGGTATATCTTTTTTGGATTTGCCCTTCTTTTACAGGTCGCATATGGAAAACTCTATAAGTTCAATTCAAAGGAAAATCTGTGAAAAAAATCTTTTTACTGATTTTGTTATTTACATCATTACTTATGGCAAAAACTTACCACTTTAGTGAAGTAAGATACAGCGATGCCTTAAATAAAAGCATAAAACTTCAGGGTCTGATCTCTTTTGAAAGTGAGAGTTTAGAGATACTTTATGAGAAGAGTGATAAGAGACTTGTTTATGAAGATGAAGAACTGAGTATGTATGAGGGAGAGGAAGAGATAGACCTAAATGAGAGTGAAGCGATGAAAATTGCACAGTATTTTGAGATTATTATACTTTTGTATGAGGGTGATGAAGAAAAACTCAAAGAAAACTTTACAAGTCACAAAGAGCAAAACAAAACATTACTCAAACCAAAAAATGAGATGAAAGAATATATAAAAGAGATAATACTAGTACATGAGAGTAAGGCTTTAAAATCACTAAAACTCTGTTTGAGTAATGATGATACAATTAAGATAAGTATAGAAGATGAAGTACGCTAACTACCTTATACTAGGATTTTTACTCCTCTGTGCTGTCTTACTCAAAGACTCTATTCATATCTCTACAAACTTACTTTCACTTTTTGCTCCTAAAGAGTCCTTAGAAAAACTCAGCATTGCTAATGAACTGGGGTACTCAAAAGAGATGTTTGTTCTAGTTAAAGGTTTTGATAAAAAGAGTAAAAAGACTCTAAAGGCCTTAGTCAAAGAGTTTAAAAACTTAGATGAGATACAGAGTATTACATATAAAATAAAACCGAGTCAAGAGATACAAAAATATTATAGAGAGTATCACTCCATTTTAGCGGACTTTGATAATGGAACTCTTTCAGAAGTCACTCTAAAGCAAAAGCTAAAAAAGCTTTATGATGGGATTAGTTCGAGTGTTGTGTACCGACCAATAGATAAGAGTGACCCTCTGAATCTTTTTACTATAAAAGAAAAAGAGATGCCAGGACATAAGGGTAAGTATATCACTATAGGTAAAGAGGGTTATCTCCTCAAAATCACTACAAAAATAGAACCCTCTCAAATGGACGGAGCAAGACTACTTTATACTAAAGTAGAAGCTATTTTAAAGAACTATCCTGAGACTGTAGCTTTTGCACCTTTCTTTTACAGTGTTGAAAATTCTGCAAAGATTAAGGGTGATGTGACATTCATCGTAGTTCTCTCCACTATTTTACTATTACTCATTTATCTTGTAATGCTTCGAGATATAAAATTGCTCTCACATACTTTTACAGCCCTTGTCTCTTCAATGCTTTTTGCAACACTAGTCTGTACAACTCTTGTAGAAAACTTTGGTGTACTCTCGCTTGCGTTTGGAACGACACTTACAGCTGTGAGTATTGACTACTTTTTTCATTACTACTTTCATGGTTTTTACCAGAGTAAAAAGAGAATGGATATTAGTGTCTTTTATGGTTTTGTAACTACTATTGTTGCGTTTGGAGTTTTTGCCCTTATGCCAGTAGCTATGATAGCCCAGATAAGCCTTTTTGCACTTTTAAGCCTCTCTTTCGCTTATGTACTTTTTACATTTGTTTTCCCTTACTTAGAGATCAAACCTTGTAAAAGCATAAAACATGAGTCAAAAAAAAGTTTTGTGGTTTCATCTGTATTAGTAAGTATTGTAAGTGTATTACTTTTAGTGTATTCAGTTTTGACTATCAGTTTTGATACAAATGTAAGAAATCTTGACTATCAAAATACTAAACTACAAAAGCTACAAAAGCTTTTTAGTTCAGCTAACACTCACAAACTTTATCCTGTTATAGTTCAAGCAAAAAACAGAGAAAAGCTTTTAGAGACTTTATATCTCTTAAAAGATTCTCAAAATAATTCTTTTAGTTTTTCAAACTTTATTCCTCAAAATAAGCAATGTTTAGAAAAAGTAGAGAAGTTTCAAAAGTATGATTTTGTTGATTTAAATTTTAGACTAAATAAAGAAGCAAAAATTTTAGGTTTTAGAGAAAATTATTTTAAAGAGGCATATTTAGGCTTAGATAAAGTACCTAAGTGTAAGTCGATAGACTGGACTATATTTGAGAGTCTTGGTTTAAGTCTTTTAAAAAAAGAGGGTATATATTATACAATCGCTATGGTTGAAGATGTACAAAAATCAACAAGTATACAAAATGTAGAACCCATAGATGTAGGCTCTATCTTTGCTCGTGTTGCGACAGAGATGCTGCATAACATTGTGCTGTATTCATTTGCTGTTTTGATAGTTGTTTTTGGACTACTTATCTTAAGTGTAAGAAGAAGATTCTTTTATGCTCTTAACTACATACTTTTTCCTTTAGGTTTTACTCTAGCTCTTGTGAGTACATTTTATGAGTTAAATATTATGCATCTTTTCTCACTTATCATTCTTATAGCTATAGGAATTGACTATGGGATTTATATGAGCAAGTCAAATGAGTTAAGGAGTACAGCATTATCTATAAAGTACTCACTCTTAAGTACCTTCGCTGCGTTTGGTGTTTTGCTTTTTAGCTCTATCACAGCACTTTACTCTATTGGACTTGTGATAAGTCTTGGAGTATCTGCTCTGTTTATTTTAACAAAGGTTATGCGATGATTTTTACATATATTGATGGGAGTAACACTCGAAACAGTGTTAGTCTCTTAGACACCCATCATAACTCTGGTTTTTTTGAGACTCTGCATGCGGACTCAAAGTTAGAGTTTATCAAACAGTTTATTCCTGCATATAATGCTGGACAAAAGTTAGTACTTTTTGATAAAAACCATACACAGCTTTTAGACTTTCATCAAAAGAATAATATCAATAGTTTAAAAGATACAGAGAGCTTAGAGCCTGACACACGACTTCTTTTTTTTACATCGGGTAGTAGTGGTTTTCCAGTAGGTGCTTTTAAAACGCAGACTAACCTTGCTAAAGAGGTAAAGGCACTAAAAGAACTTGTAAGTGTTAAGTGTATAAAAAGAGTCGTTGTAACTGTTCCTTTTGTACATATTTATGGTGTTCTGGGAGGTTTACTTCTACCTTTAGCACTTGGTGAGATTGAGCTTATAGTTAAAGAGGACTTTTTGCCCTATGAGCTTATAGAAGAGGTGAAAAAAGGCGATACTTTAGTAATCACAACCCCTGTTTTTATCAAAGCTCTTGGTAAACTAAGTGAAACAGTAGATATGAGCTCTTCACTTTTTATCTCCTCAACTGGACCTCTTCATACAGATGATATATCTGTATTTGAGACTCTTTATAGTGCAGATGTCATGCAACTCTTTGGCTCAACAGAGACAGGTGGTATTGCCTATAAGTTTGGAGTATCTAAGAAGTGGATTCCACTTCGAGATGTAAGTGTAGAGCAAAAAAATGAAAGACTATCTGTTTCATCTCCTTACATCTCTACATTTCTTTTACAAGAGGGTATACAAAAACTAGAACTTCCATTTACTACTGAAGACATCATAGAGATAGACTCTGAAGGTTTTGAACTTCTCGGACGGAGTAACAAGATAATAAAAATAGCAGGAAAACGCATCTCGGCCCTTGCTATAGAATCTCTTTTAGAAAAGATAGAGGGAGTAGAGCGAGCAGTTGTTACTCTTGTATACAAAAAAGAGTTACTTAGAAGTGAGCAGATACTTATAACACTTCAAGCAAAAAATCAGCTCCAAAAATCTTTCATAAAGCAGAAGATAAATGAATCTTATGGAGTACTTACCATACCTTTTAAAGTTGTTTATGTAGAGACAATAAAACTATCCTCTATGGGAAAAAAAGTACTCTTTTAAAATAGATAGATATAATATAAAAAACTGAAGGCTTTAAGATGAAAGTAAAAGGACTAGTTTGAAAAATCTTCCACTCATATCAATAGAACAAACCCTTAGCACATATAAAAATCTACATTCAAAAAATCCATCTTTTGGCATGGATATCTACAATACAGACTTTAATACTGAAAATTTTTTTATCCTTGAGAATAATGGAAAAGGAAGTAAAGGGATACCAATAAAAACTACACATTATGCTTGTATACTAACACTAAAAGGTGGTTCTCTACGGCATGTCAATCAATTTAATTACAAGATAACTGCTCACTCTTTACAACTTTTAATTCCAGAATCAATTCATTCATTTGAAGACACTGAGCCAGATTCTAAGTTTCTAGTTTTAATTTTTAACCGAATTTTTTTGGCAGATGAACTTGAAGTACTTCTTTCATTTCATAATAAAAACCTCCAGCCTGTAGATTTAGGAATGATTGAATTTAATAATGTGCTCAATCTATATAAGCAATTAAATATAGAATATAAAAATGCAAAAACTGACTATAAAGAAGTTGCTAAGCACTTGTTAATACAGGTCTTATACATTCTTAAACGAGAAAAACTTGCTAATTTAAAAGATGAAATCCAAAATAGACCACAAAAAATCACTAATCAATTCCTCTCGCTGATAGAAGATAATTTTAAAGAACATAAAAGTGTAAAAGAATATGCTAATATTTTAAATATTACACCCAAACATCTAAGTGAGACCATCAAAGAGTGTCTAGGTAAACCTGCACTTTCTTTTATACATATACGTGTTATAAAAGAGATGCAATATTTACTTTGCTATAGTGAGATGAGTATCAAACAAATTTCTTCATATTTAAACTTTGAAAATAGCTCTGCTTTTGGACGTTTTTTTAAACGAAATGAAGGGCTTAGCCCAAAAGAGTATCAGCTTCGATTCCACGACTAATTTTTTAAATCCGTATTTATGCACACTTTTACGATATTTCACTCTTTCAATTTGACCTAGTTAATGGTTAAAATACTACATCAAAAAACATAGGAAATAAAATGAATAAAAAAATAAAGTCACTCTTAGTTAGTTTACTAAGCTTGTTAGCTATCTCAACAACATGTACCGCGAAATCGGATATAAAAATACTATATGTAATGGACCCACACTGTGGTTGGTGTTATGGAAATCACAAAAATTTTGATGAAATTTATGATAAATCTAAAGAAAAGGTAAATTTCGAACTTCTTGTAGGTGGTATGTGGTTGAAAAAAGATGCACCAAAAGGTGGAAAGGAACTCCTAAATTTTATTAAAGCACATACTGAAAAAATTGTTAAACAAACAGGTGTAAATATTAGTAACAAATACTATGATTTAGCATTAGATGAAAGTTATACATTTAGTAGTTTAGAACCGAGTGCTGCTATTATTTTGCTAAAAGAGATAGCACCAAAAAAAGTGTTTGAATTTACATATGAACTACAAAAATCAATATTTATAGATGGTAAAAAATCAGATATTTTTTCAACATATGAAAGTATTTTAGAAGAGTTGAATATAAATAGCAAAAATTTTAAAAAGCAATGGTTAAGTGCAGATAATATTAAAAAAACACAAGACGAATTTATACGAGTGGAGAAAATATCTTATGGATACCCAAGTCTCTTTATAGAAAAAGATGGAAAAACTAGAGTTATAGCCGCAGGGAAGTTTGATGTAACTAAAACTATAGAAATTATAAACAAAGAGCTCAAGTAGAGGCTTTTCAATGTAAAGGCAGTATAATTTAATATGACATATATAGTTCCAAATCACTTTATAGATAAAAAGTATAAAAGTCTCATCAAGATAGATGAACTTTGGTGCCTTCACTATATTAACAAAACAAAAAGTGACATTGTTGATGCTAGAAATACTATGCATAGCATGAATATACTTCTTGAGGGTTCAAAGCTTATACACACTAAAAGTGAAGATATAGAAATACATGCAAATGAAATATTTTTTCTGACACAGAACAATTATTATATGAGTGAAAGAGTCACTAAAGATGCAAAGTATAAATCCATGATACTCTACTTTGATGATAAGTTTGTTTTTGACTTTATCAAAAAGTATAAGATAGATATTACAACTAAAGAGAGTAAAAATCTCATCACTATCGATTATAAAAAAGATTTAATGTTTTCAAATACAGTACGAAACTTTGAATATTATTTGGAAAATAAGCTTGATAAAAATCTCTTAAAACTCAAAATTGAAGAGATACTTTTACATGCACATAGAGTTAATGCCAAAGTATTTCACTCCTTTATAAATGCAGTTATAAACACAAGTCAAACAAGAGTACTTAAGATTTTTGAGTCAAATATTGACATTATCCAAACAGTAGACGATATGTGTACTCTATCGCGTTTAAGCCCAAGTCAATTACGAAGATATGTAAAAAAACAGACAAATAGCACTCCAAAAGTTTGGTTAGATAAAAAACGCATGGAGAAAGCAAGACTAATGTTAAAAAATACAAATAAGAGCATAACAGAGATATCAGCTGAGTCTAGTTATGCAACAGTTTCATGGTTTATCTCACAGTTTAAAAAGCAGTATAATCAAACTCCTAAAGAATTCCGATATAAAATGTAACTTTTCTTGTACACTTCAAGCCTCTCCTTTATGTAAAATCTCTTCATAAAAATAAAGGAATCTCCTATGAAAGAATCAAACGAGTGGAATGCTCAAAAATACAATAAACATGCAGAATTTGTCTCTAACCTTGCAATGCCCCTTATAGATATTTTACAACCAAAGGCACAAGAGAAAATCTTGGACTTGGGTTGTGGAGAGGGCACTTTAGCAGAGGTGATACAAGAGTATAAATGCGAGGTTATTGGTGTGGATTTAAGTGCCGATATGGTTGAAAAAGCAAAGGCTAAAAATATTGAAGCTTATGTAATGAGTGCTACAGAGTTGGCTTACGAGAATGAGTTTGATGCTGTCTTTTCAAATGCTGTTTTACACTGGGTACAAGATGCAAACTTAGCTATACAAGAAGTCAAAAAAGTTTTAAAAAAAGAAGGAAGATTTGTTGCAGAATTTGGAGGATATGAAAATTTAAAATACTTAATAAATGCCATTGAAGTAGTCTTTGAGAAACACCCTGAGTATGGAGGGTTTAATAACCCTTGGTACTTTCCAAGAACTGATGAGTACAAAAAACTTTTAGAAGAAAATGGATTTGAAGTAGAATTGATTGAGATTGTAAACCGTCCAACACCAATAGACGATATATACAACTGGTTAAGTGTGTTTGCTAATGGAATTATAGAAAATATACCTACAGATAAACACGAAAATTTTAAAAATGAAGTACGAGAATTATTAAAGTCAAAAATATATACACAAGAAGATGGTTGGATTGTTGACTATGTCAGATTAAAATTTAAAGCGATAAAAGTATAGAGTAAAGTTCTACAAGAGGGGAGTGCTCAGCTAAAGTTTATAACTTTAAATATCATTTTAGTTTCTTTTAGTTATTCTTTACTAAAGTATAATTTTAGGGACACTAATGGATATAGATAGAGAGAGATTAGGACAAGTAAAAGAGTTAGCTCGTACATGGCAAAAAAAGATTTCAAGTAGTCGTCAAAGTCAAGAAAAGAAGTTTCATCGAATGATGATTAAAATGCTAAAGAATCCCCAAAACAAGCTTTTTCTTATAGAGTTACTAGACCAGAGTTTTAGGGCTAGTGATACAAAAAGAATTACCCAGCAGTTAGAGTTCTTGTTTAGTAAGTATAAAAACATCCAGTTTTTTACAGAGTTTGAAGAACTACTTATCTGGTCATTTAGAAATATTGGAATATATATATCAAGTATATCTGTCCCCCTCTTCATAGACTATCTTAGAAATGACATTAGCTCTATAGTTATAAAAGGTGAAGATAAACTACTTTCACAACATCTAAAGAGTCGAAAACTTGAAGGTACTCGAGTAAACATCAACATAATTGGTGAAGCTGTTTTAGGAGAGGATGAGGCAAAAGAGAGAGTTCGTAAGTATATCTCTGCATTAGAAAATCCAGACATAGACTATATCTCCATTAAAATATCTACAATCTTTTCACAAATAGTTCCACTTGCTCATGAGTGGAGTGTGACTAAAATATCAGAGAGAATTTCATTAATCTATGATGCAGCTGTAAAAAATAAATTTATAAATGCACAAGGAAAAGAAGAAAGCAAGTTTGTGAATCTTGATATGGAAGAGTACAAAGATTTAAACCTTACTATAGATGCTTTTATGGGAGTACTCTCTTTAGAAAAGTTTAAAGATCTTCATGCTGGTATAGTTTTACAAACATATATCCCCGATGCACTAGGCTTTACAAAAAAACTAGCAACTTGGGCAAAGATAAGAGTCGAGAATGGTGGTGCACCGATTAAAGTTAGAGTTGTTAAAGGTGCAAACCAAGAGATGGAACTAACTGAGTCAAGTACAAAAGATTGGCCTTGTGTTACGTATGAGAAAAAGAGCGAGACAGATGCTAACTTCAAAATAGTACTAGACTTTTTACTCTCACCCGAAGTCGCTCCATATGTAAATGTTGGTGTAGCATCGCATAACCTCTTTGACCAAGCCTTTGCTTATAAGTTAGCAGAAACTAAAGGAGTTTTAGAGTACTACTGTGCTGAGATGCTTGAGGGCATGAGTGAGAGTGCTTATAGAGTGCTAAAGGACTATGGCATAAAAGTAATTTTATATGCTCCAACAGCAACAAAGGCTACTTTTACAAATGCTATAGCTTACCTTGTCCGTCGCTTTGATGAAAATACTGCTGAGCAAAACTTTTTAAGACATAGTTTTGGTTTAAGTGTAGAGGATGAGGCTTGGCAGACACTTATAAAAAGTTTTGATGTATCTATAGACTTGATGGATTCTCTAGCTTTAGAAACCTTAAGAACACAAGATAGAATGAATGAGACAGTTACTCCCATAAGTGATGTTGGCAGCTATGAGTTTAAAAATGAGAGTGATACAGACTTCTCTCTTAAAACAAATATACTATGGGCAGAGGTTATAGTAGAAAAGTGGTCTAAGATAGCAACTAAAGGTGGTTATCATGCTCACTCTATGATAGCTGGGATTGAACTTGTAAGAGAAGAGAAGGTAGTAGTGATAGACAAGTCACAACTAGAAAAAAAAATAAAAGTTGGCTCTTATACAAAAGCAAGACAAGATGATTTAACCTATGCTTTGGAGACAGCTGACAAAGATATAGAGGAGTGGTCTAAGACAAGTTCAAAACAAAGAGCAAAGATACTTATGAATGTGGCAAATGAGTTTAAAAAAGCGAGAGCAGACTTAATAGGAATAGCGGCAGCTGAAGTTGGAAAGGTGTTTAGCGAGACTGATGTTGAGATTAGTGAAGCTATAGATTTTTTAAATTTTTATCCATATTCTTATGCTAAGTTAGAAGTACTTGATGGAGTAGAGTTACAACCAAAAGGAGTAGGTTTAGTTATAAGTCCTTGGAACTTTCCTATCGCTATCCCTGTAGGTGGAATCGCAGCAGCTCTAGCTTCTGGAAATCGTGTTATCCTCAAAGCGGCATCGGATTCTGTTCTTTGTGCATCTAGACTATGTCAATGCTTTTGGGATGGGGGTGTTAGTAAAAATACACTTCAGTTTGTTATAGCTGATGGAGAGTTGGTTAGTAGTACATTAGTTGCAGATGAAAGAGTGGATTTTGTAATATTTACAGGTTCAGAAGTTACTACATACAAGATGATACAAGCTCGTCCAAACCTACACATAAGTGCTGAGACAGGAGGAAAAGATGCAACTATAGTTACAGCACTTTCTGACCGTGATCAAGCGATAAAAAATGTCGTAGCCTCTGCGTTTAATAACTCTGGACAGAAGTGTTCGGCTACTTCTTTACTTGTTTTAGAAGAAGAAGTTTATAATGATGAAGTCTTTAAACAAACACTAGTAGATACAGCTCGCTCTTTAGAAGTTGGAAGTGTTTGGGATTTACATAACAAGATAGGAACTTTAAGTTCTCTGCCAAGTGGTAACTTAGCTAAAGCACTAGAGTATCTTGATGACGGTGAAGAATGGTTACTTGCACCTCAGTTTGTACAAAATAATCCATATATGTTAAAACCTGCAATCAGGTGGGGAACACAAAATGGTGACTTTACTCATATGAATGAGCTATTTGGCCCAGTACTTAGTGTAATCAAAGCAAAAGACCTCAAAGATGCTGTAGACATTGTAAACGTAACGGGTTATGGTTTGACTTCGGGTATTGAGAGTTTAGATGAGAGAGAAAAAGAGTACTTTAAAGAAAATATATTAGCAGGAAACTTATATATAAACCGTATGACTACAGGTGCAATAGTAAGGCGACAACCTTTTGGTGGTATGAGAAAGTCAAGTATAGGAAGTGGACGAAAAGCAGGTGGCTTTAATTATCTCACACAGTTTTGTAACATTAGTACAAGTAGAGTAAAAACAAGTAGCATTAAAAGCAATGAACTCTTAGAAAAATACAATCAAGAGCTTAATGTAGATGGACTGGATGAGATACTCAATATCTGTACTAATTTTGTCTACTGGGTAGATAAAGAGTTTTCACAAGAGCATGACTACTCAAATATAAGAGGGGAGAGTAATCACATCAGGTACCTTGGTGTTAAAAGTGTTTTACTCAGAGTTGACGGGAGTACTCCCTTAGAAGAGATAATCTGCTCAATTTTTGCCATTAGACTTATTGGTGCTACTCTACACTTATCACTTTCAAAAGAGAGTAGTACTACTCTTACAACTCTTGAAAATATCAAGTCTACACTGTTTAAAGAAGATGAATTGTTTTATGAAGATGAAGAGGAACTAATCACTTCAATAAAAAATCATGAACGTATTAGGTTTCTTACACATGAACCAATTAGCAAAGGCATTTATGAAAGTCTTAGTAAGGATGTGACTTATTTGTCTGGGGAAAATTTTGTATCAAATGGACGTTTAGAGATGCTTCATTATTATATTGAACAAAGTATCTCGGATAGTTATCATAGGTATGGAAATCTAGGTGAGAAAAAGTCAGAGTATGAAGCAAATAACGAGAAGGCTTAGCTATAATGCCTACAATTAAATTAGAGGAACTATAAAGAATGGAAAAAGAGACAAGAGCACCTTATATAGAACACAACAAAAGACAACATACTTTTATCAAGTATACTTTTGCGATTTTAGTAGACTTAACTATTTTAAATCTTTTTGCTGAGTATTGGGACTATGTTACTATAAGTAGTTTTACTATCTCTTTGATTGCAGCTATTCTTTTACAGTTTTTACTCCAAGCTACACTAAGTGTTGAACATAAGGTGGCTAATTATTTTAAGAGTATGGAAGGTTTTAAAGCGAAACTACTTAGAGGTCTCTCTACATGGGGAGTTTTGTTTATATCTAAACTAGTTATGCTTAAAACTATTGAGTTTCTTTTTCCTGTGAACATTCACTTTAGTGGGCCAGTTCATGGTGCCATCGCTTTTATAGCTGTGATTATAGCTATGATTCTTGCTGAACAAGCGATTATTAAAATAAATCAATCATTAAGAGATAAATCAGAAGAGTCCTAATTACATACTGTAGATAATAAGTTCTACGGCTTCTAAAATATCTTTGTTAGTAAGGGAGTTAGTGTTTGCATACGCTAAAGCAGCTCCTGCTCCTACTCCCTCTTTAGCTTCACCCTCATCATACTTTTTCAAAACAGGTATCTCTGCGTTTGCAAAACTAAACTCTGTATATATCGCAT
>FPHF01000027.1_pt3 | contig 20861 bp, 21 predicted proteins | sample 1057241 | NCBI WGS metagenome assembly FPHF01 (sample SAMEA4473298, study PRJEB15554) | hydrothermal vent metagenome | biome: marine basaltic hydrothermal vent biome; feature: marine hydrothermal vent; material: water | place: Pacific Ocean | collected 2011-06-14/2011-07-23 | depth 1709 m | reverse complement strand
TTCCACTTCTAAAAGATGTGCAAGCGACTGTTCAAGAAAGAGCATGGTCTTCACCAATTTGGTTTACACCTAAACTAGAAAAAGAACTTTAAATTTATGCAAACATTTATAAAAAATATATTTCTTTTATGCCTGCTGCCACTGAGTCTCTTTGCAAATGATGTAGATAACAATGAGTCTATGTTTACAGACTCTAGTGATGGTTACTTAGATATGAGTAAGTTTTTAGCTTCTAAAGAGGGATTTTTACCTGTTCCAATGATTATTACAGGGCCAACATTTGGTCTTGGTGGTGGCGTAAATATTATGTTCCTGCATGATAAACTCATGTCTAAAAAAAATACTAATGGGCATTATATCCCTCCTAGTATAAGTGGTGTAGTTGTAGGTGCAACTGAGAATGGAACAAAGTTTGCAGCTGCTTATCATATAGGGTTTTATCTTGATGGTAATCTTCGTACTACTACATTTTTTGGTCACCCAGATGCAAATATGGAGTTTGGTACAACTTTAGGTGATGTAAGTTTAAATACGAATGGTTATTTAGCATACCAAGAGTTAAAGTATAGACTTTTTGATACTAGTCTCTTTTTAGGAGCTAACTACACATATATGCGTATGAAAACAAGTCCAAATGATGTACCAAAATATTTAGAAAAAATCGCAGACTCTTTAAGTAATGAGCAGACATATGCAGGTTTAGCATTAGTCCTTGAGTATGATAGCCGTGATAGTATTTTCACACCTGATAAGGGCCTCTATGCAAAAGCCTTAGTAGATTTTTACTCTGATACTGTTGGAAGTGATAAAAACTTCATAAACTATAGAGCAAAATCATTTTATTATTATCCTATTAGTAAAAAACTCAACCTAGGTCTTAGAGGAGAGTATCAATCTATTAATGGTAGTGATAGAGCACCTGCGTTTATGACCCCATCACTTATTCTACGTGGTATGTCAAATCACAAGTACCAAGGACAAAGTACTGCACTTGGAGAAGTTGAGATGCGTTACGAAGTATTTCACAGAAACTTCTTACTTGGATTTGCTGGTACTGGTAAGGTTTATGGTGACTACTCAAGTGAGGGTGAGCAAAGCTTTAGTGATGCTTCTTTTCATAGTAGTTATGGAATTGGTTACAGATATGAACTTGCAAAAAAGTTTAAACTTTTAGCCGGTTTTGATATAGCTAAAAGTCAAACAGATACTGCGTTTTATATCACAGTAGGTTCTGCTTGGAATGCATTTTATTAAAAGGGAACTAAGATGAAAATTTACACAACGATACTATCAATAACTGCATTACTAGCTTTAAGTGCTTGTACTGAGCAAGATACAAAGACTAAAACACAAGTAAACACAGAGACTACAGTTACAAAAATACAGACACCCAAACTAAGTTCTACACAGATTGAAGAAAAAACTGTTGAAAGGGCAGAAAAAGTACGCCAACAAGTTGATTTTTCTCCTCATGCAGATATAGAGTATCCTACAAAACTCCTTTTTGGAGAACAGCATATCCACTCTGCACTTTCAGCTGATGCTGGTGGCGGTGGAACAAAACTTTTACCTCGTGACTTGTATAGGTTTGCTAAAGGTGGACAGGTAATGTCAAACACAAATCAGCCTGTTAAACGCGATAGACCTCTAGACTTTATGTGTATTACAGAGCATACCGATGGGATGGGTGCAATTACTGATATACTTAAAGGTAGTGCTAACATCATGGCAGATGAGCAGGGTAAGAGTTTTCATGATAAATTTGCTAAAGGGGGCAAAACTGCTAAGTTAGCTTCTCAGGAGTTAATACAAAAGTTTTCACAAGGCACACTTTCTCCCGTTTTAAACTATCAGCCTGGCAACGAGGGGTATAAACGAACATGGCAAGATTTAGTAGATGCAGCAGAGGAAAACAACGAACCTCATAAGTTTACAGCTATGATAGCTTACGAGTGGACATCACTTGTAAAAGGAAATAACTTACATAGAAATGTCATCTTTAGAGATGGACCAGAGCGAACTTATAATATTTTACCCTTTACTATGACCCCTCCTATGGGAAGTCCAAATCCTGAGGACTTATGGCAATGGTTACAAACATATGAAGATACAACTGGTGGACAAGTTATAGCTATCCCTCATAATGGTGACCTCTCAAATGGTATGCTTTTTAATACACAGGATGATTTTAAAAATGGTGCTTCTTTTGATGCGAACTATCTAAAAACAAGAGCAAAATGGGAAAAACTGTATGAAATCATGCAGTCTAAAGGTGATACGGAGACTCATGCTAAACTCTCACCTAAGGATGAGTTTGCAGACTATGAGACTTTTGATTATGGAAACCTCGATGCAACACAGAAGAAAACGGATAAGATGCTTGAGTATGAGTATGCGAGAAGTTCTCTTAAAAATGGTCTAAAACTAAAAGATGAGTTTGGGATAAACCCTTTTAAGTTTGGTTTTGTAGCAGGTTCAGACCACCATACAGGACTGGCTTCTGAGATGGACGATAACTACTTTGGAGCTTTTACATGGATGGAGCCAAACAAGAACAGAATCCTTGGTAAAGATGGAAAACTAACAAAAGCAAAGTACAATAAAAAACTCGATATTGGTTTTGAGACTTGGCAATACTCATCTCCAGGACTCACAGCTGTTTGGGCACAGACTAATACACGTGCATCTATCTTTGACTCTATGAAAAGAAAAGAGGTCTATGCTACTACTGGTCCAAGAATCAGACTGAGAGTTTTTGCTGGATTTGATTTTACTAAAGAGGATTTAAAAAATCGTAATTTAGCTGATGTTGGTTATGCGAAAGGTGTATCAATGGGTGGGGACCTTTATAAAAACAAAAAGAACAAAAACCCTACATTTATCATAGCGGCATTAAGAGATGCTGATGGTGCGAACCTTGATAGAGTACAACTTATCAAAGGCTGGATAGATAAAAAAGGAAATACTCACGAAAAAGTTATTAATGTAGCTTGGTCAGGGGACAGAAAACTCACAAAAGAGGGAAAACTTCCTGCAGTTGGAGATACAGTTGATTTAAGTGTACCTACTTGGACAAACACTATTGGTGCGGCTACTCTTTATGCCTACTATGAAGATAAAGATTTTGATGCTAGTAAACAAGCTTTTTATTATGTCCGTGTTTTAGAGATTCCTACTCCTAGATGGCCTGCTTATGACGCAGTTCGTTATAATCTTGATTTACCAAAAAGTGTCAAAGTAAAAACACAAGAGCGAGCTTACAGTTCCCCTATTTGGTACAACCCTAAGTAATGGCTGCATTTTTAAAAGAACCCCTATTTCATTTTTTGATTATAGGGTCTCTACTTTTTTTCTTTCTTCATGACACAGATGTTCTTCCAAATGAACTTATAATCACAGATACAAAAATACAACAACTCTCATCACAGTTTAATAAAACCTATCATAGAGAGGCAAGTAAAAAAGAGTTGGCAGCTTTAGTTGATGACTACTTAAAAGACCTTATCGCGTTCAAAAAAGGTCAAGAGATGCACTTAATAGAAGATGATTCTATCATCCAACGACGAGTTCGTCAAAAAGTAGAGTTTATTTTAGAGAGTTCTATCGCCACTTTAAGCCCAAGTGATGAAGAGTTACATGCCTTTATGAAAAAACATCAAAACGATTTTATGAATGAGGCTCGTTATAGTTTTACTCAGGTCTATATAGATGAAAACAAACATAGAAATATAGACACTTATATACAGGAACTGCTATCCAAACTAGATACCGCTGATATCTCTACACTTGGAGATAACCTTATGCTAGAGACTACCTTGACTGATGTAAGTAGTTCTGAGATTAAAAGAGTTTTTGGTCAAAAATTTTTACTGGTTTTAGAAAAAATCGAAGTGGGAAAATGGTTAGAAGTTCCTTCTGGATATGGTCTTCATTTAGTAAAGATACAGACAAAAACAGCTAGAAGTCTAGGTGATTTGGAGCAAAATAGATACAGTCTTGCACAGGCTTATATTTTAGAGTCTCAAAAGAATGCTTTAAAAGAATTTTACAGATTAGAAAAAAAGAATTTGAATGTACATATTGGAGACAACTAACCTTGAGGGTTTTTATCTTTATACTTTTTTTACTCTCTGCTTTATCTAGTGATGAGATAAGACCTGCTTACTTAGAGATACAAGAGACTACAAAAAACACTTACAAACTTTTGTTTAAAACACCTAAGGGTTCTGAAAAAGGTTCTATTAAACTCAGTTTAGTCTTACCAACAAGTTTTAAAGTTCATTCTAAAAGTTTCAGTTCTTTAAACTCTTACACACTTATGCACTTAGAATTCACAATGCAAGAACCGATAAACAAACAAGTCATAAAAATAAAAAACCTAAATCATAGTTCAGTAGAGCTCATAGCGAAGTTAGTGTTTTTAGATGGCGGTACTAGTATTAAAAGAGTTCTACCCCAAAGTGGACAACTCGTCATTGAGCATAATAGTAGTTTTATACAACCATTTATACTTATGTTGATTTAGGAATTCACCACATTTTAATGGGGTATGACCATCTACTTTTTGTTTTAGCGCTTGTGCTTTTTATTCAAAATAGAAAAAGCCTTTTTTATACTATCACCGCATTTACAATAGCACACTCACTCACACTAATACTTGCGAGTTTAGACCTTATATTTGTATCAAGTATTGTAGTCGAATCACTCATAGCACTCTCTATTGTTTTTGTAGCTGCTGAGATTGTGTATGACTCTAGGGGAAAGTTTTATCTCGCCAAAAAATATCCATGGTTAATAGCCTCATTTTTTGGGCTTATTCATGGTTTAGGTTTTGCAAGTGTTTTAAAAGAAATTGGACTAGCTCCAAATGACATAGTGCCTTCTTTACTCTTTTTTAACCTAGGAGTTGAGATAGGACAGCTTCTTTTTATCACTATTTTATTAGTGCTATTTTTTCTAATAGAGAGGTTTTTAAGACTTAGTTTAAATAGGTATCGAATCTTCCTTGCATATATTATCGGGAGTGTTGCATTTTTTTGGTTTTTAGAGAGGATTTTGGAAGTATAAATCCTCACTAATCCTTGTTGTTCCAAATTGAGACAAACTCTTGTTTAAAAAGGTAACCTTGAACATAGTCTATGCCTAAGTCTTGTGCAACTCTTAAATCCTCTAGTGTTTCTACTCCTTCTAAAATCGTATACTGACTTTTTAGTTTTGCAAAATTCACAACACCTTTTAGCATCTCTATATAAGCTGGATTTTCTCTAATAGTTCGTAGATAATATATATCAAGTTTTAGATAATTCGACTTATGCAAAAGAGAGGCGAAAAAGAGTGTATTTGGTTTTCCAAAATCATCATAAGCAAAGGGGAGTTTATACATCTCCAACCACTCCATAAAATGTTTTATATCTTCAACATTCTCTTCATCAGAATTTTCTATTATTTCTATGACTATGTCTCGTGACTTATGTAAAAGTTCTACCCAAAACTCTATCTGAGTCTCAGTTATTGAAACATCAGGATCAAGATTTAAAAAAAGTTTTTTCTCCTGTATTCTATTTTTTAATTGAAACTTTTTTAAAGTGCTTTCTATGTAGAAAAAAAGATCTACATCTTGATGGACTGCTTTAAAAAAGATGTCAGGAGTGACCATTTTTTCTTTATGTTTAAAACGGCTTAAAGCCTCATATGCTATTGTTTTTAAGCCATGTGTCTCTTTAATAGGCTCATAACACACCCCATAATTTCCAGTAGCCATTATACTTGTGATTTCACTTTTAGTTATTGTCATGACTCACCACCTCAACATTACAGTTATTTACACTTTTTTTAAGTAAATACCCTTTTTGTGACTTAGCGACAACTATTAACATGTCGAGTTTGTCAAAAAACTTTAGATGTCTTGCTACAGTTGCATACCCTGCCCCTAATGTCTGCTCATTTAGTTTTTTAACTAAAAAGTCTACACTCACAGGATAGTTTTGTGTATACATTATCTTTAAAACTCTTTCTCTTTGGTCAGAGTATCGTAGTTTATTCTCTTTAATGTAGTTATACATACATATACGAAATACACTTATACTCTCTCTTTCATTGGAACTTATATATAACATTAAGGTACCTGTGGCTCTAAAAGAGACTCATATTGTGCATCAGTAAGTGTTCTTAAAAATGCTTCAAGTGCTTTTATTTTAGAATCAGGTAACTCCTGAGTACTTCCTAGCAGTGATGTATTAATAGTTGCATTATTATCATTTTCTACCCAAGAAAGTCCTGTTTCTGGATTGTTTGCCCTAGTTCCAACACCTTGGTGATCATAAAATTCTAATACTGTTCTAAGTTTAGAGAAGACTCCATTACTCATATAGGGAGCAGTTACAGCAATATTTCTAAGAGTAGGTACTTTGGCCTTTCCTAAATGCAGTGCAAAATCTACATCAGTAGATTCTATAGCCCCACCTAGACCTTTAAATGTAGCATTTGCATCTTGAAGTCCTAGGTGAAATCTTGCATCCATTGCAGCCTTATTACGAGGAGTCCCGATATTTTCATATCTATTATTTGTAAACATCTCTCTTTGACCAAGGAGTGCTTCTGTTTGAGAATTACTTGTGTGACATTTTGCACAGTTTGTATTTCCTGATGAGAAAAATAGAGAATAACCCAGATCTTCTTCATTAGTCCAATTGCCTTCACTATAACAAGTGTTAGTACTTTTTCCAGATTCACGACAGTCTCTAAACTTATCATACTTAGAATCAAAAGGAGCAAACTTGTCTGTTTTTTCAAATGCAGCTATAGACTCTGCCATACTCTCATAGCTAGCGTTTATATCATCAAATATAGTATTTCCATACAACTCTTTAAATGAACTTACATAAGTATTATTCTCCTTGAGTCTATCTACTACTGCATTTTTATCACTCATCTGCATCTCTGCACCATCAAGAGGTGGTCCTCCTGCTTGTACAGTTAAAGTAGCTGCACGACCATCATGAAACTGTCCACCACTGTAATTTCCATCAGCTCTCTTACTTAATGGTGGGATAAACTGTGCATAAGCCGCAGTAGGTGCATTCCTGCCACCAAGACTACTTCCATCATCTCCAACAGAAAAAGCACCATTTATAAATATATTTTGATCTACACCTGTTTCGCTAAAACGAGTATCTACAAAACCATGCTCAGGATTATGACAAGTTGCACATGATGTCTTTCTCGTTAAAGAAATATTTTTATCAAAAAATAGACTCTCACCTAAACTTGCTTTTGTTACACTACTTACTTGTGCATCTGAAGAGTCTGAAGAAGACCCACAAGCACTTAATAGAACTGTTATTATTGTTACTGCACTTATTAAAATTTTCATTTTTTCCCTTTTTATTTAAAATATAAAACCAGCACCCATAGAGAATACTTTTTCATCTGCTAAATTAGAGGCTTGGGCATAATCTCGCACTTTAAAGTCAGCTTTTAAAACAACTTTTGGATCAGGAAAATATGCTAAACCCGCTGTATACTCATTAAACCTATTATTATCAGGATTACTAGTTTCTCCTGTAACATCCATATCTAAATACTCTATCTCTGCAACTGCATATACTTTTTGTTCACTTGAAAAGTTGTTTAAAAGGTCATACCCTAGAGTTACATAAGCACCTTGTGTACTTTTTGATATCTCTTGACCTATATCAGTACTTAACTGTTTTATATCTCCACCAAGAGCACCATATGTTGCTAATGCTTGAATATCAAAACCATTATTTTTATATGTAATGTGTGCTTCAAACATAGTCATACTAATTGTTTCATCAGATACATTATTTGTACTTGTACCTGGTTTACTCTCTAATGCGACGGTAGAGTTTCCATACATAAAAGAAGCACCCGTATTTAAGCCTGAACCAATATCATAAGTTCCACGAGCTACAAAAGAGAGGTCATCTGTAAACTGTCTTGCACCCAAACGTCCTTGTTGTATGTAACGTCCTTCAGTAAATCCACCTGCATCAGGTGAAGTAATGATCCCTGCATAGTACTCAAAGGAGTCTATCTTTCCATGTGATAAAAGTCCGTTTGTATGCCATGTTGAAGGGATGATAAATGTCTCAACCATAGGTCTATCTGTAGTGAGATATGCAACTGGTTCATGGTTTAAGTTTATAAGACCAAAGGGAACAAGTATATGCCCAACACGAAGTCCAAAACTCTCATCTATTAAAAAGTCTAAGTAAGAGAACTCAACAATTACATACTTATAATTTTTTGTGTTATCACTTCTAGCACCGCCATCTTCAAACTCTATCTCAGTATTCATAACAATCCAGTCATTAAATTTGAAACCTATATAGGGTACAAAACGCACAATATTGTACTCAGCTTTGTTTTTCGTATCATTTGCTGTATCACTTGAAAAGTTTTTATATCCACTATACTTTGTAAACTTATACTCTCCATACCCACCAAGTGAAACAAAATTCTTTGAATGGTACACTTTTGATGCAGCTGGTCCCATAGATGAAAAGCTTTCATATTTTGCTTGACTTCCTAAACTTGTATTAGAAATCTCTTCTAAAAGTGTTTCATTTGTCTCTTCTTGAGAACTTTTCATCTCATGCATCTCTTTTTTCAACTCTTGTATCTCTTGATACAGTTCTTCATTTGTTGCAGCCATACCTAATGTAGCAGATACTACTAAACTTAAAACGATTCTTTCCATATTTTTAATTCTTGTCATATTTTTATTCCCTTTATAAATGGTGTTAATAAGATTTGACTTATGCTATTAAAAGAGTTTTTGTCTTTTAATCCATACTCAATCTCTACTCTTGTTTTCTCTATATGTAATGTATGAAAGATAAAATCCCAGAGTGCTAAAGTGCCTCCAAAATTTTTATGTGTAAACTCCATACTATGGTGAAGTTGGTGCTGATAGGGAGAGATAAAGATCTTCTCTAAAAAATCCCCATAACGTAGTGGTATATGTGAGTGTCTCAGGTTTGCACCCAAAACACCAGATACAAATACAAATATATTTGTGCCTACTACTTCTAATAGTCCAATATTAGCTCCAAAGAGATAGATAAATAAGCCTGTTATTATTCCAACTATCAAGGCATAACGAAGTCCAAATAGAATGTTCTCTATGGGATGTACACGATAAAAAGTCAAAGGATTTAAAACCTCAGCACTATGATGTACCTGATGTATTTTCCATAGATATGGCACTTTATGGAGTAGTCGATGAAGAGTATAACGACTCAGGTCTCCAAGGATAAAAAGTGTTAGTGTGTACAAGACAACTACTTTCTCTTTGCCCAATGCTAATGCTTGCATATAACCAAACTGCTCTTGTAAAAACAGTACTGTTACCAGTGAAACATCTTTTGAACTCAGTATAAGTGGTAATATAAAAACCACTTTTATAAATGCGATAACTACAAAGTACTTATAATCTAACTTTGCAGACTTATGTGTCCAGATTTTTCTATTTTTGTACTCATTTAAAGTTTTTTTATGGAGTAAAAGATATATTAGTGCGATAAATATCGCAGCTAATATATAAACCCAAAAAAGTCTCTGATGAGAAATAAATAGATAATCTAAACCAAGGTACTCCATCTCTTAATCTCCGTCTGCTTCTAAGAGGTCTTGTTGAAAATTAAGCCCATTTATAAGAGCTGTATAATTTGTCTGTAAAATTGCTACTGTGTCAAATAGATCTTTTGTTTTACTTGTAGCAATATCACTCTCCAACGAGTTAGTATAACTATCACAAATCACAAGAGCCTCATCTATCTTAGTCACTATTGCATCAGCTTCGCTTGAAGCACTTCCAAGAGTTGCTATATTTGTAAGTCCCTTATCCATAATGCTTTTATGTGTAAAAAGAATCTCTTTTATAGCTGCAAGTGAATAAATACTTTTATAGTACTCAAGTCGTGTAGCATCTGGATTATTTAAGAAGTTCACTGTAAAACCACCTGCATCACCTATACGTTTTTCTTTTAACTTGTAAGCATTATCAACAAGTTGGTTGAGTAATAGGCTGATAGCCGTATCACTATCAGTTAAAAAAGTACTCTCATTGTTATAATAGTTCTTAACTAAGAGTAAATTTTGAGAAATTGTTTGTGCCATTGTTATAGCCGAAGCCAGACGAATAGTATTTAACTTACTCAACATTTCCCCATCACTCACAGCTCTATCAAAAAGTGTATACTCTAGGGCTGTTATACCTTTATGAGAGTTTTTATAAAGCGAGCCTGTTCCATCAAAGATCTTCTGTAAATCTGTAAAAAGAGTATCTCCCTTAGAGTTAAAGATAAACTGTTCAAGATAAAAGTCAGCAATGTCTCTCATATTATCAGATTCTCGACCTGCTACATAAGTACTTTCAACTCTTTTGTATGAGAGGACTAACTCTTTAAATGCCACTTGTGCAGATGACAATGTAGTAGCCGATGTACTTGTGTTTAAATCTTGTACACTCTGTATAAGACTTAAAGACTTTTCATAAGAGGCATTTATATCTTTTAAAATAACTTCATTATAAATTTCTATTAGACTTGTTTCTATTGCTGATTGATTCGCACCACCCGAAGCGAGTAGTCCATTTTCTCCATCAAAACCATTGTCACTTCCACAACCAACAAAACTAAGGCTTAGAAGCAAAGAAAATAGTGTTGTATATATTTTTTTCATTATATTCCTTTTAAAAAATCAACTAAATATCCACGTTTATCTTTAGATAAATGCTTAAATGCTAGTTGAGATGTAGATGCTTCTCCCCCATGCCAGAGGATAGCTTCTTCTATAGTTCTCGCACGTCCATCGTGGAGTAGTGCGGTACGACCTGAGACTCTTTTATATAGTCCTATACCCCAAAGAGGAGGCGTTCTAAACTCATTTGCATCTGCTTTAAACATAGTATGTCCATCAGAGAGTTCATCTCCCATATCGTGGAGTAGTAAATCACTATAAGGGTGTATAGTATTGCCATCGCTGAGTATATAACTTGATGTATGACATGTAATACATCCTATAGTCTTAAAAATCTTCTCTCCCTCTTCAAAATGTTTGCTCTTTCTCTGTACAGGAATTTTTAAAGTTTTAAGATAAAAAGCTATAGCATCAAGTCTTTTCATTGGTAGATCAAAACCTTCGCTGAGAGCTTTAGCTTTTAAACACTCAATCTGTGTCTGAGTACAATTATCGCCGGGATAGAGTGGATTTGAGAGACTCATATCATTATGAGCAGCATTCCCAACTTGTTGTTTTACACTCGCTGCTGCAGCTTTCCAAGTAAAACGTCCAAGTTGTGTAGTGTTTGTCTCTGGATTATAAACCCAGTTTGCCTTACCAGAAATACCATCTTGGTTTTTATCTTTGATATCTTCATTGGCTAAAATATCTTTCTCTTTTATTTTTTCTATATATCCTAGACCAATAAGAGCCAAACCAATATGGGGTGCAATATTTACATCTTTATCTAAGTTTCCGTACTGCAGGTGAGAGAGTTTATACTCTGGTCTTTGGAGTTCATAACTTGTATTGTCTTCATACTTTGCATATACATTGTTATAAGAGACATGAATTCGACCCTCATAGGGTGTATTTGTATTTGCATGAAGACTTAACTGTCCACCATAGACTGGTTCAGGAATAAAACCATTTTTCATGATTAAGTTGTTATTAATATTTCTTATATTTGAAATTGAAAGTCGCATTACTAAAGAACGTGAAATTACTCCATTTTCTGTAGGAAGTCCTGCCCCGTTGTTTGGATGACAGTGTATACAAGTGTTTGCGGAATAAAGAGGTCCAAGTCCATCACGAGCACTTGTTGCAGATGGAGCTTGTGCCCATGGAATGTTAAAAAAACTTCGCCCAAGCATATGCTTATCTTCATCATCATAGTTTAAGTCTATAGCTTCTTTAAAGGCATTTTTAGTATTGGTTTTGGTGTAGATATCAGCTTTTTTCTCTTTTGTATCAGTAGAACACCCAGTAGCCAAGAGGGCTACTAGAGTTAAAGGTATAAAGGTTTTCATACCTTTTAGTTTTGACCTTGGTCTGATTCACCAGAGTCTGTTACATCAGCAGTAGTAAGACTTATGCCGAAGTCACTAGCAACACTAACCATCTCATCACCTAAGTCTCTCATTTCACGATAAGTGTCAATGATATTTTGCTTATTTGCATTTCCATTTTTTATCTGAGTATCAAAGTGTGTACCGCTTGTTGCAGCTGTATCAATAGCAGCTATTTTTATTTCTAAAGCTGTTACTAAAGTATCTATCTTAGTTTTATTTGCTGCTGAAGCTAAAGAATAAAATGATGTACCTTGAGATGCACCTAAATACTCACCCTTAAGAACATTTACAAAACCTTGAAAGTTTAAAGCAATATCTCTATGTGTATTATCAGAAAAACATGAGTGTTCATCTTCTTCACTTGGGTCTTGAACAGCTACTGCAATTCTCTCATTTGCAAGTTCTGACTTAACAAAAACACCAATACCTGCAAGAATATGTTTGATAGCTACATCTGCATCTATCTTGTTTGTATCATTTGTATCTGTATTTAGTAATGCATTTCTATATGAGCCTACACCTGCAGTCCAAGCATCTTTTACCTTTACTAAGTCAGCTACAATTAAGTCAGCTGCAGCATTTATGTAAGCTATTCTTCTTGCACTATTCGTGTCAGTTGTATAGTCTGTAAATGGTCGTTGACCTGCGACATCTGCACCATTTGTAATCGTATCTGCCACTGGGTCATTATAATCTTGATCTTGTCCCCATAGTAAAAACTCCACTGCATGGTAACCTGTTGCAACATTTGCATCACCATCCACTTCTGTAAACTTCTCTAAGAGTGCTATGTTAATCGTTGTAATATCAACAGTACCAACGCCACCTAAAGTTACAGCAGTTATTCCATCCGTAGAAGTAAAACCAGTAAAGTTTCCAGTTCCATCAATAATGTTTCCGCCAGTTACAGCTACACTTGATTGTACCTGTGTATAATCAATCATCGCTTCATTTAAAGGCCAAGCATTCAGTTGCCCCTCTGGTGCACCAAAACTTCCTGAAAAAGCTTCTTCTCCATCGATAGGACCATTTGAGAGTCTAAATGCTTCTGTTGTTCCATAAGACTCTCGAGAAGTTTTCCATGCAGCTTTTGCCGTATCTTGAGTTGCAGTACTTGGACTTGTTGTAAATGCTAATACAGCCACTTGTAATGCTATAGCATCTGTATGTGCTTGTGTATAGTTAGATAATGCTATGTCTGCATATGTTGTTAAAACAGCTGTTTTTTGAGATGCTGTTATACTCGTAGTATTCCCACCATTTGAACTCGAACCTGAGTCAGAGCCTCCACCACAACCACTTGCACCTAAGATAAGTGCTGATGCTACTATAGCCGAAGCTATTAATTTTGTTCTGTTTTTCATTTTTTAATCCCTTATTGATATTTATTATCGAAATCATAACCAAGTAAACTTAAGAGAAAAACATAATGATAATCACTATTAATATTAGATAAAGAATTCACCATTTACTTTTCCTGCCGATTTACTTAGTAGAAAATTATTTTAGATGGAAAAGATTATGAATACTTCTTATGGACTCGATACTTACCGCTCCCATGACTTAAATATCGCGATGAGAACTTCAAGTGGTGATGTTATAAAGTTAGACTTTGCAAATGAGCAGTCAGCTTCACTTAGATACTCTCAAAATGAAAATGGCTCTTTGGCATCTGCTAGTTTCTCCTCTATGCAGTCTTTTAGTTTTTCTATGAAAACTAATGGTATTGATGCACAAGATCAAAAAGAGATAGATGAGTTTATGAAAACAGCACAACCTTTTATAGATAACTTTTTAAAAGAGTTAAGTGAAGATGCTCCGGGGTCTCCTGTTACAAAACTAGCACACGATATAGCTGGACTTTTTGACCCAAATAGAGAACGAGATGACGATGGTAAAAATGCCATTAAAACGAACATAGTTAAGATGTTTGATAAAGCACTTCAAGATGTTAAACCTCCAGAGGAGATGAGTATTGAGAATATGATGAAGAAGATTTTTGAAGATACACAAAAACTCTTAGAAAAAACACTTAAAGAGTTTGATGATTTTAACAAAGACTTATATGCTTAATGGTATAAAAAGTGCTTTACTCTTTTTATGAAAATATTTTTAATACTATTATTGTTTGTATCAAGTATTCTTGCTTCAAACATACAAAAGAACTATGATGAGTTAAACAGGGCTATTGATAGGGTCTCTACTCTTTTATCTGCTGAGGAAAAAGTGCGACTATACACTTTGAGTCTCAGTACTTACAATAGAATACTCACACATAAAGCCACCTCAGATCTACAAGAGAAAATGTTAAACTCTCTCTCTTTACTTCATGAGCAAAACCAAAACCTTTCAGTCCATGAGATCGAAAACATACGAGAGTCCTACACTCTTTTATCTAAGACAGTATATAAAGGCAGGGTTATAAAGGAGAGTCCATTTGTGTCTTTCGCTATTAGTGCAATGCTTGCTCTCATAATTGGTTTTGTACTTGGAGCATTTCTTTTTTATAAAAAACCTGCAAAACAAGCGACTAAGAACATCACTCTTTTAAACGAAATACATGCTAAAAATGAGAGTCTAAAAGACAAACTAAAGGTTTCCCTTTCACAAACTAAAGAAAATGATAAAAAAAGTGCACTACTTTTAAAAGATTTAAAATATGAAAACTCTTCTCTTAGTACAGCCCATGAGCAACTCAAAGAAGAGAAATCTCAAAACGACTCACAAGTAAACTCTCTTGTCAATACACATGAAAGTCTCATCCAAACACAGATGCTAGAGATACAGCACCTAAACGAATATGTAGAGAGTCTAAAATCTGAACTTCAAAAACACGAGGTATCTTCAGGTGCTAATAGTTTTGAGTTTGAAGAAAATTTAAAAGAATTACAGAATCAAAGTCAGGGCATATTTTCTGTCTTAGATACTATCTCAGATATAGCAGATCAAACAAACCTACTCGCATTAAATGCAGCCATCGAAGCCGCTCGTGCTGGAGAGCATGGTCGTGGTTTTGCTGTTGTTGCTGATGAAGTACGAAAACTAGCAGAAAGAACACAAAAGACACTTACTGAAGCAAAGGTCGATATTTCGGCTGTTGTAGATAGCATTAGTAATCTCAAAAGCTAAAAACTTGACTTTTTTAGCTTAGTTAGTGTAAAATTACATCAATTAAAAGGTATGTAAGATATCTTAGCAAATCTCCCCTACATTACAAAATCACACAATTAAGGCAGACATTTATATGAGTGAAAATAATTCACAGCAAGCTCGAAAGAACACAAAACCTACAAATCCTAAAAACAATAACAATCGTAACAACAATTCAAAACGTACACATACACCTGTAAAAGGTTCAAGCATCGATGAATTACGTACTAAAAGCATTGAAGAGTTAATTTCTATCGCTGATGAGTTAAAAGTTGAGCATCCTCAAGAGCTTAAACGCCAAGATGTTATTTTTGAGATTTTAAAGGCTCAGACTGAGCAGGGTGGATTTGTTCTCTTTTCTGGAATACTTGAAATCATGCAAGATGGTTATGGTTTTATCCGTTCTATCGATAAAGCATTTAATGAATCTGTAAATGATGCCTATGTTGAAGAGAGTAAAAAACGTCCTCTATTTGAAAACCTTGTTCCACTTTATCCAGAAGAAAGATTTCAACTAGAGTACAGAGAAAAAGGTTTAACAGGTCGTATGCTTGACCTTTTCTCTCCTATAGGTAAAGGACAACGTGGTCTTATCGTTGCACCTCCTCGTTCAGGTAAAACAGAACTACTTAAAGAGATAGCTCATGGTCTTACACATAACCATCCAGAAGTAGACTTACTTGTTCTTCTTGTTGATGAGCGTCCTGAGGAAGTTACAGATATGGAAAGAAGTGTTAAGGGTGAGGTTTACTCTTCTACTTTTGATATGCCTGCAAAGAACCATGTTAAAGTGGCTGAAATGGTTATTGAAAAAGCGAAACGTAGAGTTGAAATGGGTAGGGATGTAGTTATACTTCTTGACTCTATCACTAGACTTGCTCGTGCTTATAACACAGTAACTCCTTCAAGTGGTAAAGTACTCTCTGGTGGTGTTGATGCGAATGCTCTTCACAAACCAAAGCGTTTCTTTGGTGCTGCTCGTAACATCGAGAATGGTGGAAGTTTAACGATCATAGCAACGGCACTTGTAGATACTGGTAGTCGTATGGATGAAGTTATTTTTGAAGAGTTCAAAGGTACTGGTAATATGGAAGTTGTTCTCGATAGAAAAATCGCTGACAGACGTATCTATCCTGCTATTGACATACTTAAATCTGGAACTCGTAAAGATGATTTACTTATCTCTAAGGCTGATTTACAGAAAGTATTTATTCTTCGTCAAATGATTCATAAACAAGATAATGAGATAGAAGCACTTAAATTTGTTTACACAACTATGGGCAAAAAAGCTACAAATCAAGAGTTCCTTGATAGTATGAATACGGATAAATAATTACATATGAAAGTTGGTGTTTTTGACTCGGGTATCGGTGGGTTAACTGTTGTTAAGTCCCTGCTAGAACACCAACTCTTTGAAGAGATTATCTACTTCGGAGACACAGCTCGTGTCCCTTATGGAAGTAAAGATAAAAGTACCATCATTCGTTACGGTATCGAAGCTGTAGAATTTTTCAAAAATTTTGAACTTGATATGATTATAGTCGCTTGTAATAGTGTGAGTGCTTATGCTCTTTCTGAGATGAATGAGTGTGCATCTTGCCCTGTTATAGGTGTTGTTGAAGCGGGTGTCCTTGCTACTGCTAATGCACTCCAAAATAAAGACTCGAAGGTTTTAATTCTTGGAACACATGCAACTATCAACTCAAAAGCATATGAAACAGGTTTAAAGAACCAAGGCTTTATTCATTTAGAAGCAAAAGCAACTCCTCTTTTTGTTCCTCTAGTTGAAGAAGAAATACTAAGTGGTGAGATACTAAACGCAACACTCAAACACTATTTCTCAGATACACAGACTCCAAACGCAGTCATCTTAGGTTGTACACATTTTCCTTTACTTACACCAGTACTCACTAATCACTTTGGAGAAAATACAAAACTTATTCACTCAGGTGATGCTATAGTTGAGTACCTAGAGAACAAGTTTGATTTTTATAAACAGTATGCAAATCCTACTCTAAAGTTTTTCGCCTCAGAAAATCCTGAAGCACTCAGAGAAACTGCAAAAAAGTGGCTTCATGTCTAAAAGAATCTCTATCTTTGGTTATGGAACAACAACAAAACCACTTACAAAACACATCAATAATGCAGTCTTTTATGATGACAAATGTACTCAACGCTATAGTGGAATAAACGGCTCTTTTGTGCGACCTTCATCTGAGTTTGATGCAAACTTTTCCGACCTTGAGATAACAAGTCCTGGAATTCCACCAAGTAACCCTCTCATCCAAAAAGCAAAAAATCTCATAAGTGAGTATGACTACTTTAAAGATATAAATAACCTCAAAATCTGGATAAGTGGGACAAACGGTAAAACCACCACTACACAGATGATGCAACACTTATTAGATGACAAGGGAGCGCTTGCAGGTGGTAACATCGGAGTCCCCTTAGCAGACTTAAATCAGAGTGCACCTATTTGGATACTTGAGACTAGCTCTTTTACTATGCACTATACAAATAAAGCTGCTCCAAATATCTATGCCCTTCTTCCTATCTCACCTGATCATATAAGTTGGCACGGGAGCGAAGAAGCATATATCGCGGATAAACTAAAACCTCTGAGTATGATGAAAAGTACTGATAAGGCTATAATCCCTGAAGTATTTAAAGATGTAGAGACAAGAGCAGAGCTTATCACCTACAAAGATGAAAATGACTTAGCAAAAATCTTTAAGATAGATGCAAGTCGTGTAAACTTTAAAGGTGCCTTTCTCGCAGATGCTCTACTTGCTATGGCTGTAGATAAAATCCTTTTTGATAGAGTAGATTATGCAAAAATAAACTCTTTTACCCTTGACCCACATAGACAAGAAGAGCTTCGGGATTCAAAAGGTAGACTCTGGGTTAATGATACAAAAGCGACAAATATAGATGCAAGTATAGCCGCACTTAAATGCTACGGAGACTCTTTTATCCATCTTATCTTAGGTGGCGATGATAAGGGTGTTGACTTAAAAGAGCTCTTTCTATTTTTAGAAGGTAAAAAGATAAAAGTTTATAACATCGGTACAAATAAAGACAAGCTTGCATCTCTTGCGCAAGAGTATAAAATAGACTACTCAACATGTAAGAACCTTCTATGTGCCGTCCAAGAGATTGCACTTGTACTTAAAAATAATGAAGTTGCCCTACTCTCACCTGCTGCTTCAAGTCTTGATGAGTTTACTTCCTATGCACAAAGAGGAGATCAATTTAAAGAAGCAGTGATAAATTCTTAAAAAAAGCTCTAAGAGGCCAAAGGTTCTGGTGCTAGACCACTAATATAATTAGCCCTATAATAGAATCAAAGTTAGATAGATTAAATGAGTAAATTAATTATGCTACCTCGACTTGAGGATAGTTAAAAATATAAGTTTTTTAAAATTCTAAGGAAGATGCCAAAACTAGACTTTTTTATAAACCTTAAATAATTTTCATTAGAAGTACGAAATAAACCACCACCATTGCTACTACGGCTCCTATCATACATATAAAACCATATCACTTCATTTAATTATAATATTAAATAATAAAAAAAAATAAGCATGCAATTAAATTTTTTTTGTTATTTTTTAATATTTTCTTGCAATATAACTTTTTTTGATGTATCATAGTATGTTATATAAAAAGAAGCTCTTTGTGTTTATAGCAATAAACAGTGTATTTAAACTTTAAATTGTTGCCATAGAAACAGTTGTATTAGATGCGCTTCTGGTACAAAATAAAATAATTACTGGTACTTATCGGTGATGGTTTTGCTGGATGAGCAGTTGCTAAACAACTTAAAAAAGTAGATAAGAATATTTGGGAGGTCTTCTTAAAGAAGGGATTATGGTAACACAAAGAGCTAAGGTTACTTGAGCATGGTGTAATAGTCAATTTATTTGCCTACACCCATTTAGTATTTTGCAGTTCCTTAAATTTCATAAAGATAATTTAAGGAACTGGACAAACATTAAGGAAAATTTATTATGAAAAAGCAACTAAGAAATCTTATGCTAATCGCATCTTTAGTACCAACACTAGCGTTAGCCAAAGGTATAGATATAGAGGTAACTGGACAGACTGTCTTGTATTACGAAACAAATCAGGACAATGGAACAGGTGGTGCATTTGACAGTGGAGATATGTTTTCTAAAGATGCTTCAGAATTTCAATTTGGATTACAACTTGGATTAGGAGCATATCTTGGAAATGGCTTTAACTTTCAATCTGCTATTCAGTATAAGGGAACTTCTGGTTTGGACCAAACTATAGGAACAGAAAGACAGGCTATTACAAGTAAATCAACTACAAAGAACATTGCTGATGAAATTGCCCTTTCTCAGATCTATTTATCTAAAAAGTTTGGAAATACCCTTGTTAAGATTGGTAGACAAGAGCTCTCACGAGCTTACTATCCGTTTACATATACTGAAGGCTGGAATGTATTTAAAAATAGTTTTGAAGCGTTCACCGTTATTAATACTGATATTAAAGACACAACCATTGTTGTAGCAAGTATTGGAAAGAGCAATAATGTTGCACCTTTTGATACTACTACCTTTGCAGCGCTAAAAACAACACAAGAAACTAATGGAAATATGAACAACGGAGCAAGAAATGCTACAGGTGTAGCTTATATGGCTACTATCGTTAACAAATCAATTCCTATGACAAAAGTATCTGTAACTGCTTATAGTATGGAAGGTGTAGCAAATACAGCTTCTACTGGAAATAATATGGGTGTGCAAGCTTATTGGGCAGCAGCAAATATTTCAGATAAAGATTTACCAATGGGCTTGAATATCGGTTTACAAGGTGGGCTTATTACTACTAATGGGAATGACACCGGCATGGCTGACACCTCTGCTCTTGGAACAAAAGTTTCATTGAAACCTTTCCCAAAAGCGACTGTAAGCCTTGCTTTCACCTCTGTTAGTGGGGATGATAACAAGAAAAATATTGCCTTTAAAAACTTTGGTACTGGTATTAAAACTCCACTGTTTACTCAAATGGTATACAATCAAGACAATATTGCTCTAGATTCAAATACTTTCGTGGCAAAACTTGTTTACAGTTTAGGAACAAGTGGTACTATTATCACACAATACGGTATGACAAGTGCAGGAAAGTCTAACATTGCGGGGGGTTCAGATTATAATGAATTTGACCTTATGTATAAGGTTAAGACAACAGGTGGAATTAATTGTTTTATCGCATATGTTAACCGTGATTGGGATAAGCGCAGTACAGGTGCCTTAAATGCCCATGGTTATTTACTTACCTCATATGACACCAATGTCGATCACAGAATTAGAATGTGGGCAAGATACAATTTTTAAGCTTATTTAATGTAAGATCAAAGGGGCTTAAAGTCATACAACTTTAAGAGGCTTGGCCCCTTTAACTATTTCAAAACAACAAAAACAATACCATGAAAAAAATATTTACAGGAGTACTAACTATGTCAATACTACTAATGCTAAGTGCATATGCAGTAAAAGGAAAACCAGCCGGAGTAGTAACCTTAGATGGTATGAAAATTGTTGAGACAAACAATATTTTTAAAGATTATGCTAAATGAGAGTCTTT
>FPHF01000011.1_pt2 | contig 22435 bp, 27 predicted proteins | sample 1057241 | NCBI WGS metagenome assembly FPHF01 (sample SAMEA4473298, study PRJEB15554) | hydrothermal vent metagenome | biome: marine basaltic hydrothermal vent biome; feature: marine hydrothermal vent; material: water | place: Pacific Ocean | collected 2011-06-14/2011-07-23 | depth 1709 m | reverse complement strand
AGAAAAGAAGGAGTGTAATATCTGCCTCTTTTACAATAGCACTTTGGATACCTTTTACACTTATGTCTAAGTTTTTTACATTGAGTGAGAATATATTTTCTTGCAAAGTCTCTTTTGAGATTACAATATGAAACTTTTTCATATTTTCTTCTAAAGAAAAGTAGAAACTAGACTTTGGCGTAAATACCATAAGTGCTATAATAAAAAAGAGTGTATATGCTAAAAATCTAAAGAGCTTTTTTACCATCTTATCTCCATTTCTAAACTTGCACTAGTCTCACTTAGTTTTTTTATTTTTAACAAACTGATATTAAAAGAAGCATTTAAGACCTTTCCCATTAATGTATTTAAAACTAAGGTGTCTATACGTTTTGCACTTATTTTAATAAACTTTTTCTCGCGTTTGATACTAAGTTTAGCAGTTTTTATAGATGAGAGACTTAGTATGCGATTTATATTGTTTTTAATCTTTGTTTTATCAGCATATACAGACTTTAATGCATGCAAATCAATCGCAAGATTTTCACTTATAAGAAACTCACTCTTTGCATCAATAAGTTCTTCTTTTACTCCACTTAATAAAAAAAGTAAAAATGCAATAAGAACAAGTAGTAGTCCACCAATATGAAGAGGGTTTACTTGATTCATAAACTAAACTCCATTTTTATAGTATCATCATTAAAAGATGTTTTATAGATGAGTTTTTTTGCATTCAACTTTGCAAGTAGTGTAGATTCACTCCCCTTTTTAACACCCTTTATATGCACAAAAAGTTTTTTATTTTTGTACTCTAGCAGTGTTATTTTCTGATTTTCTTCTAAGTGCATAGTCAAAAATACTGCTATTGTTTCACGGAGTTTAGTTTGTGTTTTATAAACCTTAGAGTATCTCTTATGTGTAGATTTATTTTGGATCATAGTTGCTTGGAGTTTATACTTTATAAATAGTTCTTCTCTGTTTTGCTCTATCACATCATTTTTAGCACTTGTAACAAAAATTTCTACTATTAAAATCAGAGCAAAAACGACTAAAATTCCACCAAGTTTATAAAAGCTTGTGTTATCAACAATATGCCCAAACTGTTGGAGTTTTATACAATGCTTAGAGAGTTTAATCTCTCCAAGTTCTAAACCTTGTGAATCTGACAACCATGCACTTGGAGCTAGAACAAGAAGAGAACCTTTAAGATACATACTCTGCTTATCATTAATACTTACAGCATTATCAAGAGATATAAATTCTGTCTGTGCAAAACGAATACTGGCGATATCGGTACTACTAATCCCTTTACTAAGAAGTAAGTCGAGAATTTTTTTGTCTTCATAAGCGAACAGGATAAAGTCATCTTCATTTTTATAAGCATAGTATGAGTAGTGCCCTTGGGGAAGTGAATCTTCAAAGATTGAAGGAAGCAGCTTTGTTACTTCACGAACACTAGAGACAGGAACTGCCATCTTTTTTATCCAGTAAAGTTTAGGAGAGAGGATAATATCGAGTTTTTTACCTTTTTCACACAGAATATTTTCACTATTTAGTGGGTCTAAAAAAACAGGATTTACACTGCGTTTAAATTTCGTAAGCAAAGTTAGACCCTTTTTTATTTTTTATATCGTACTCAAAACTCATTTTAGAATGTTCCCCGTTTAGACTTATATCTAAATCTATATACACTATTGGCTCAAAAAAACTTGTTTTAAATGAAGAAAAAATATCTTTTTCCTCATCATTTAAATTCAAGTCTTCTATATTGGAGTAATTCCCTCCAGCCTCAGTTAAAGCCTCTGCTCTCTCTTTTGTACAAGCTAGCATAAATTCCCATACTTCACTTGTAGCATAGTTTACATCTATACTAATATTCTCATCACTCCCATAATAGAAGAGTTGATTAAAATCTACATTTTTTAATGTGTTATCATTATATTCTTTAGTGTAATAGTCATTTATTATTTCTAAATGTTTTGCTGATGCTATATAGTCACGAAAAAGATACGGATTTTCATCAAATATAGCACTATTATAGCTGTTATCTTCTTTATAATCTCCAATGTTGTCAAGTAATATATCCACATACTGAGAGTTTATATTGTACCTTGCTAAATACTCTCGTAAATGGACACTACTAGTCCCATTTAGCATGCTAGGATTGAACTTTGCTCTCGCACTTTTCATCTTCAGGAGAATCACTACACCCTCGTACTCAAAAGGGATAAAGGAAGCTTGCGATAAAAGTAGATAAAAGTCGCTAGTGGAATTATTTTCAACAGAAGCTTGTAACTCCCTTGAGTCTTTTAAAATGTTTAATATATCTTCAATTATTATATTGTTTTGATAAAGAAACTGTTCTTCTTTTACTATTTTTGTAGCAGTATTTACTTGTTTAAGACCATATCCAATTGCCACTGTAATCACAATGACAAACATCAAAGTTATAAGTAGTGCTATTCCCTTGCGACTTTTTTTCACTAAGAAATACTCATAGAAAAGATAGGCAGCAACATAGCAGCAACGATAAAACCAATACTTCCACCAACAAAGAGCATAAGTGCTGGTTCTAAAAGAGTCAGTAAAAGAGAAATCTTATCGCGATTTTCTTCAAAATAAAGCTCTGAAGTATTTGTCAAAATATCTTCAAGTTGTGATGTCTCCTCACCTAAAGCAATAGACTGGATAAAAGCCATATCTATAGTTGAACCTGACTCATTAAGTGCTTTAGAGAGAAGTTGTCCCTCAACCACTTTTTTACTTGCGCTCACAAAAAGCTCTTTAATTACACGGTTGTTTAAGATGTTTGCACTTAGATTGATAGTCTGAACAAAAGGTACACCAGAACGAGTGAGTAATGAAGCTATGTATGCAAAACGTGCGAGTTCACTTTTCATAGCTATACTACCAAACAGAGGCAGAGAGAGCATAAACTTATCCACACCATATGCAAAAGCATAAACTTTTTTCTTTAATGTCACAAAAACTACAACTATTAAAAAAATTAATCCCAACATCACATCAAAGTTATGCGAGAAAAAATCTCCTAATGCGATAACAACTTGAGTTGGAACTGGTAACTCTTGATCCATACTAAGAAATATGCCGGTAATCTGGGGTACAACAAAGGTAAGCATAAAAGCTATCATGACAAGCGAAATGATAATCATAAAACTCGGATATGCGAAAGCTCCTTTTATCTCTTTATGAATTCTATCCTGCTCCTTTAAAAAACGTGAAAGTTCAAGTAGTACCTCATCGAGGATACCTCCACTTTCACTCACTTTAATCGACTCTTTAAAAAAGGCGGGAAGTTCAACTATAGTTTGTGCTTCTAAGGCTGCATAGAAACTTTGTCCCTCATCTAGGTGAGTACTTACTGTTGAGAGAAAGAGTTTCATCTTTTTGTCACTTACATAGTGTGACTGTAGAACTTTTAGTGCTGCAACTATGCTGACTCCTGAACGAATATACATGGAAAGTTCACGGGAAAGTACGGCTAGTTCTTTAGGTGGGATTTTATACTTACTCGAGAAGTTAAACTTCTCAAAAAATGCAAGCTTATCTTCTTCTAGGGATTGATAGATGATACCTGTAGCTTTAAGCTTACTTCTAGCTTCACTAATAGAGAGTGCTTCAACCCTATCTTTTACCTTTTTACCATCCGAGTCTATACCCTTATACTTAAAAATCATCTTGCCACTTCTTGGACTAAAGACTCTTTAGCTTCTAGTAACTCTTCTAGGTGAGCATAGACTTTTGTAGAATTAAAATAAGTAGTATAGTCATAAGCTTTCTCTTTATACACTACTATCACTTGATCTGAAATAGAATTTTTATTCATATTAAATGAAAAACAGACATCTTCTTGTCTCCCCTCTTCGTTAAAAAAAACTGTATCTTTTTTTCTTACGGCACCTTGATTGAAGTCATATCGATACACTTCTACACTAGCATCAAAAAAAGGCTCGATAGGCTCTTCTTGTTTAATACCATCAACATAGACACTACAAGTCTGACACGAGTCCAAACAAAGCATTTTAACTTCTCTAACATCTTCTTTTATATAAGTCAAAAGATACGCTTTGAGGTTTAGTAAACTTGGAGTTAATTTCTCTGCACCTACATTTTGTAACTTACTCACAGCTAGGGTATAAATAACCCCGATGATAACTATAACTATCATCAACTCGATGAGTGAAAAAGCTTTTTTCACGTCTCTTATTTACACTCAGTAAGTCTAATATCTTTTCCTTCTTTCTTGCCACCCTCTTTCTTATCGGCACCTAAAGAGATAAGTTCAATAGCACCATCGTCATTTAAATAGATAAACTCTCTACCCCATGAATCTTTAGGCATTTTTGCATCTTTAAAGTAAGCATCAGTTTCAGTAAGAATTGTAAGTCCCTCTTCCGTTGAAGGGTACACACTGTTTTTAATCTTGTACATATCAAGTGCACCATCATAGATAGACTTCATCTGCACACAAACTAGGTCGCGTTTAGCCTCTTCACCCTTACCAGTTAAACTCGGCATTACCATAGCAGCTAAAAGTCCTAAAATCACGATAACTATCATAAGTTCTATAAGGGAGAACCCTTTTTTAAATTTTCTTTTTTGCATGTTTTTTTGCATTAATATTGCCTTTGTTATTTTATACACTCATTATAGTTAAAATTAGTTACATTTTGGAAATAAGAGAAGTTTTAAAGTACTACTTTATCTACACCTAGATAAAGGTGTAGATAAAAAGCTTAAAAGTCTTGTTTTTAAAGTAAAATTATTGTTGTTCAAATGTATGGGATTTGTATTATATGTAACTAAAAGTGGGAAATTGATTATTTATAAGAGACTCTTCTCCAGATACCTGCGGCACATAATGACTAAAAGCGTGCTGCTGTATTCCTACCCTGACACATTACCTTTAGTAACCATTGCACAGGTCTAAAGAAGAGAACTGAAAGTATATCCAAATATAATTACTTATATCTTAATTGTAGCAACTGCGGAACTTATTGCTTCTAAGTATTTAGCATATTCAAAAGAATTATTTGTATCTGATGCTGCTAACTCCATCTCTTTTGCCATCTCGTAAAGTTCATTAAAACGTAGGTTTCCAGAACTTCCCTTTAAAGAGTGAGCTGCACCTCTAATAGTTTCATAATCATTAGTCTCTATAGCCGATTGTAGTTTTGCAAATATTGGTCCGGACTCTTCGAGGTAACTACTCAGAAGAAGTGGTATGTGTTTTGATTTAAGTCCAATATTTTTTGCCACTGTCTCGTAATCTAAATTTGAATAATCAGGATTTGAAAGTGCCATAAAAAGATTCCTTGTGTATTTTCACTATAATAACAAAATTAACTTTAAAGGAAAACTCATTGATTTATATAGTGATGGCATTAAAGAGTGAGGCTCAGGCTTTTTTTGATAAGTACAAACTCACAAAAATAAAACTAGGCAAATATACTCTTTATAATGATGAAACTAAAAAAATAATAGTATCAGGAATGGGTGTCATTAATGCACGAGAAGCGACGCAGTGCCTTATAAACCACTACGACATAAGTGATGAAGATATATATATGAACATAGGTATATGTGGTGCAGATAAACAGTATGAGATAGGTTCACTTCTTGAGATAGGGGAAGTAGTATATAAAAATATACACCATCCTTTTAAAGAGCATAAAAAGAGTATCACTTGTGTTGATGAAGCTATGAGTGAGGCAAAGTATGCATTAGTAGATATGGAGTCTTACGGATTTTTAGATGCTGTTACTCATTCTCCTGCTATAAAACATTTTCACATTCTTAAAATAGTGAGTGACCATTTTGAGCCTCAGAATGTTACAAAAGAACTGGCAAAATCACTTATATTTAAAGTGATTAATGATATAAATCTCTTAATACATAAGAAAGAGAGATAAGAAATGAAAATATTTTTACTACTTTTACAAACATTTTTACTACTAAACGCAGCACCAACAGAAGATACCCAACTTAAAAAGATGATAGGAAGGATGCTTATAGTAGGTTTTGACGAGCAAGCTATTTTTTATAACTCTCAGATTGTTAAAGATATACAGAGATATAACTTGGGTGGTGTTATTCTTTTTGATAGGTTTTACACTGATAAAGAACGTGTCAAAAACATACTCAATTCTTACCAACTCAAACATCTAACAAATGACTTAAATATATACTCTAGTAAAACTCTTTTCATCGCTATAGACCAAGAGGGTGGACGAGTAGCAAGACTCAAGCCTGAATATGGATTTATAAGAATTCCCTCTGCTAAAAAAATATCTTCTATGAATCTCTATGATGCTAAACAGATTTATACATCTCAGTCAAAAATGCTCCACAGCTTAGGTATTAACCTTAATTTCGCTCCTGTTGTTGACCTCAGTATCAATCCAAAAAATAGGGTAATTGTTGGACTTGAACGTTCATATTCAAAAGAGAGTAAAGATGTAGTGAAGTATGCTGCTTTAGTGATAGATGCCCAAAGAAAAGAAAATATCATCTCTGTTTTAAAACACTTTCCTGGGCATGGGTCATCTTTAGGTGATTCACACAAGGGTTTTGTTGATGTCAGTCAAACATGGGATAAAAAAGAGCTAGAGCCCTATAAAATGCTTATTCAACAAAATAGAGCTGATGCCATTATGACAGCACATGTATTTAATAAAAATATTGATGCTAAATACCCTGCCACTCTCTCGTATAAAACAAATACACAAGTTCTTCGCCAAGAGCTCCATTTTAAAGGGCTCATCATCAGTGATGATATGCAGATGAAAGCTATATCTGCACACTATACACTCGCAGAGAGTACCAACTTAGCTATAAACGCAGGAGTAGATATCTTACTCTTTGGAAACCAACTAGCACACAATAGTGTTAAAGAAATAGTAGACACTATATATAAGCAAGTAAAATCTGGAGTAATCCCTTTAACAAAAATAAAAGAAGCAAATAGACACATAAACAATATGCATACGAAAAGTTCTATCATAAACAAGCCTATTGTATTTACAGACAAACGCGAACAACTTACAAAAGAGTACATTAAGACACATTACGGGATGAATGTCAAAAATATAAATATCATTCCTAAAAATATAGTTGTACACTGGACTGCGATGATGGACTTTAACAAGTCTTTCGAAAGACTAAACCCTGAGCTTCTTTTTAGTGATAGAAAGGACATAGCAAAAGCTTCTGCTCTTAATGTATCGGCTCATTATCTCATAGACCGTAAAGGTGTTATCCATCAACTTATGCCAGATAATATTATGGCTCGACATGTGATAGGCTTAAATTATTCAAGTATAGGTATAGAAAATGTTGGTGGAAAAAACAATACTAAAGAAGATTTAACAGCTGCACAACTCACTTCTAATATCGCACTTATAAACTATCTTAAAGACAAATATCCTAGTATCAAAAATATTCTTGGTCATTACGAGTATAGAAATTATGAAGATTCAGAACTTTGGTTAGAAAAAGACAAGTCTTACAGAACAGAGAAAAATGACCCAGGAAGAAGTTTTATGCAAAAAATTAGAGTAGCTCTTGATAAATAGTAGCTTCACATCCCTTGACTGGTTCATCTTTTTAGCCTATTTTGCTGTTTTAGCCTTTAGCTCTTACTGGTTTTCGAGAGAGAAGATACATACAAGTAGGGAGTTCTTTACAGCTTCAAATTCTATGCCACTTCTCGCAGTTGCCATCAGTATACTAGCCACTACTCAATCAGCAGCAACCTTTCTTGGAGTTCCAGAGTTCTCTTATACTCACAACTTCACACTTATCGGTTTTTACTTCTCATCTCTTTTGGCTGTATTTTTTGTTGCAAAGTTTTTTGTGCCAAAGTTTTATGCCATTAATGCTATCACAGTGTATGAACTTTTAGAGAATCGTTATGGTAAGAGTGCTAAAAAACAAGCAGGTATGATGTTTTTAATAGGGCGAATAATGGCGAGTGGGGCAAGACTCTATATTGCAGGACTCGCAATTAGTATGATACTATTTTTAGATATTTTACTACCACATATGATGATTTCTATCGTCATACTTCTTCTTGGAGCCTTAGCTTATACCTATTTTGGAGGAGTGAAGTCTGTTATTCTCAGTGATGTTATCCAAGCTATCACTTATGTAAGTGCAGGTCTTTTAGTTGTGTATTATCTTTATGTCTCACTTGGTGATGTCGCAATTTTAGAAGTTTTAGAGCAAAATAATAAACTCACATTTATCGACACAAGTTTGGATGGTAAGTTTAGTATCATTGGCTTACTAAGTGGATGGTTACTTCTAAATATTGCCGCGTTTGGACTTGACCAAGATATGACACAACGTGTTCTTACTTGTAAAAACAAAGAAGAGGCTTCGCGTTCACTTATACTCTCCATCCTTTTTACTATCCCTATAGTTTTACTTTTTTTAAGCATAGGTGCTTTACTTTTTGTGCACTACCAAAGTACCGATATTTTACAAACTTTTAAGGGCGAGAAAATCACTGTTTTTATGTACTATATACTCAATGAAATGCCAGAAGGGATACGAGGTTTTGTAACAGTTGGAGCGATTGCCGCTGCACTCTCAAGTACAAACTCAGTCCTTGGAGCATTAAGTTCGGTTGCCATCGAAGACCTCTACAGACCCTATAAACTAAATAAAGATGCTAATACAAGTGAGGCTCACTTCATCAAAGCCTCCAGAACTGCTGTTTTAGTCTTTGCATTTTTACTTTTTGCTATGGCAATTTTGAGTTACTTTTGGCAAAGGTACTCTGACCTATCACTCATAAGTTTTGCCCTTGGAGTTATGGCATTTGCCTACACTGGTTTACTTGGAGTATTTTTCTCTGCTATATTTACTCAAAGAGGAACTGTTAAACTTGTGCCCTATTCTCTTCTGGGTGGATTTATAACTGTTCTTATACTCCAGCCCTATACTTTTGGTTTTAGTATAGGTTTTGCTTGGCAGATAACTATAGGTACAGCTGTATCATTTGCTATAATGCAGTTAAATACAAAGGAAAAGAGATGAATATAAATAAAAAACAACTCTGCATAGGTGTGATGTCTGGAACAAGTCTTGATGGTGTTGATGTAGCCCTCTGTGAGATAGACAACACCTCATGTACACTGCTTCATTCACATGAGTACTCATTTCCCCTAGATTTAAAAGAAGATGTTTTAGAGGCTATATCTACTCCCTTAACTCTTCTCTCTTTTGGTGTTCTAGACCACAGACTAGGAACTCTCTTTGCCAACTCTATCAATACTTTTTTACTCTTCTTTAATATCAATAGAGAAGATGTAGTAGCAATAGGTCTTCACGGACAAACACTTTGGCATTCACCAAATGGTGATACTCCTTTTTCTATGCAACTGGGTGATGCAAATATAGTGGCATCAAAAACACAGATAACTACAGTTGCAGACTTTAGACGAATGGATATTGCAAATGGCGGGCAAGGTGCTCCTTTTGCTCCTGCATTCCATAAGTTTCTTTTTGCGCAATTAAAAGGAAAAGTCGCTGGCATGGCGAACATTACAATTTTAGAAGAAAATGTACTTGGATGGGATTCTGGTTGTGGTAATGTTTTACTTGATTGGTGGATGAGTCAAACACAGCTTAAACCTTATGATAAGGATGGAGAGTTTGCTTTGAGTGGTAAACTCTCTAAAGCACTTTTAACACTTATGCTCCAAGATGATTACTTCAAAAAAGCTGCTCCAAAGAGTACAGGAAGAGAGTATTTTAATGCTTTTTGGCTTGAGGAAAAACTTACAGATTTTTCACATTTAAGTGAGTCAGATATACAAAGAACCCTACTCGAACTCACAGCACTTAGTATCTCAAATGATTTAAAAGACAAAGATATTACCACTCTTATAGTCTGTGGTGGTGGCGCAAAAAATACATTTCTTATGCAAAGACTAGCCGCACTTAACACTTGTGTCATTAAATGCAGTGATGAACTAGGAGTAAGTAGTGATGCCCTAGAAGCTATGGCATTTGCATGGTTCGCTTATAAACGCACAAATGGTCAAGAAGTAGACTTATGTTCTATTACAGGGGCATGTAAAAAATCACAACTCGGAGCCATATATGGATAAACTTCTCACTTGGATACAAACAACTCCTTATGCAGACTATACACTTAGTATAGCAAGTGCTGATGCAAGTTTTCGTAAGTACTATCGTCTGGCACAAGGGGATAAAACTGTAATTGTCATGGATAGTTCTTTAGAATTAGAGTCACTTCCTCCATTTATAGATGTCACACAAAGACTGTTAAACGCAGGAGTAAAAGCCCCTCATATTTTTGAGCGAGACATAGAAGCTGGATACCTCATTTTAGAAGACTTTGGAAATACTCAACTACTTGATGAGTTAAACAGTTCTAACTTTAAAACTCACTATAAAAATAGCATAAATGAAATACTTAAGATGCAAAATGCAGTAACTGAGTCTCTTCCTCTATATGATAAAACCTTTCTACACTTTGAGATGGACTTAATGCAAGAGTGGTACTTAGAAAAAAAACTCTCCCTCACTTTAAATGCACAAGAAAAAGAGCTTATAAGAAACACTCTAGACTCTATATCTGAGATAGTTTTACAACAGCCTCAAGATGTCTTTGTTCATAGAGATTTTCACTCTAGAAACATTATGCTTACACCTAAAGGTGAGATAGGTGTTATTGATTATCAAGATGCAATGACTGGTCCTATTACTTATGACTTAGTTTCACTGTTAAAAGATTGTTATATAGAGTTTGAGAGAAAAGACATAGAATCTTTAGCCCTTTACTTTCGAGATAAACAGGCTCTTGATGTAAGTGATGAAGTCTTTTTAAAATGGTTTGACTTTATGGGACTACAACGCCATATAAAAGTACTTGGTATTTTCTCGCGTTTATACCTTAGAGATAAAAAAGATGGCTACCTTAAAGATATTCCTCTTGTACTGAAGTATACAATTGAAACAGCCCTCAGATATGAAGAGACAAAAGAGTTTGCTTTTCTTTTGCAGAAACTCAACAATACTAAGAACAAAATGTGTACACTTTAAGATGAAAGCGATGATATTAGCCGCTGGTCGTGGAGAAAGAATGCGCCCCTTAACAGATAAGATTCCAAAACCACTTATAGAAGTACAGGGTAAAGCACTTATACTTTGGCACATAGAAAAACTAATAAAAAATGGCTTTAAAGAGATAGTCATAAATATTGCTCATTTAGGATATAAAATACCTGAATATTTAGGTGATGGTTCAAAATACGGTATTAAAATCTCTTACTCAGATGAGCAAATAGATGGTGCCCTAGAATCTGCTGGTGGCATAAAGAAAGCACTGTCTCTTTTAGGTAATAAACCTTTTTTGGTCGTTAATGGAGATGTTTTTTGTGAGTATGAATTTGATCCTAGTTTTGACTTACAGGGGAAAAAAGCACATCTTATTTTAGTACCTAATCCAGAGCATAATATGCAAGGTGACTTTGCTATAAAGAATGGTCTAGTTTTAAATGAAGCTGATGAAATGTTCACATTCTCAGGTATAGGGTACTATACACATGCATTTTTCGATACTATCAGTATTCAAAAGAAATCACTCGCTCCACTACTTCGAGAAAGTATCGATAAACAAGATATAAGTGGTGAAGTATTTACAAAGATGTGGCACGATATAGGCACAATAAAAAGATTAAAAGAGATAAACAATGCAAACTAAACTATTACTGATAGTCCTCACACTCAGCACTCTACTCCAAGCACAGTATAGTAACTGTACCTTTAAAAATAAAGACTACACAGATGTTTGTAAAGCTGCAGTTGCATCTGGTGTTTCATACAAGTATGCCAACGAGTTTTTAGCCTCATACTTTAAAACAAAAAAGTATGATGAAGTGAGTTGGACTTACTTACAACCAAGTAAAATAAAACATCATCAAGAACAAGAGAAAAAAGCTAATAATGCACTTGTAAGTTATATACCAAAAATGATAGAAAATCTTCAAATGTATAAAGAGGTCTATGACTATGCAGAAGAAGAGTATGGTGTCAACCGTGAGATAATCGCTGCGATACTTTTAAAAGAGACTAAACTTGGAAAGATAAAACCTTCTCATGATGCTTTTATAGTTTTTAACACTATGGTAGTTCGAACACAAGCAAACTCACCAAGAGAGAAGTGGCTTTTAAAGATGGGTAAAACAAATATGGCTTCTATCATAAGCCACTGCTACAAAGCAGGGCTAATACCTGAGCAATGTAATCTAGCAAGTTCATATGCAGGAGCAGTTGGAATACCTCAGTTTATGCCAAATAGTTTTATTTATGCAGTGTCTTATAAAAATAAGGTGGCAAATCTAAGTAAAATGGAAGATGCAATAGTCTCAGCTGCAAACTTTCTACACCAGAAGGCTTCGTTTACACAACTTATAAACTGGGATACTATGCCCGATATTCCGCAGGTAGAAGCCCAGTGGTATGAGTATGATTTCGCTACAAAAGATGCTTCATTTGTATATGAGACAAGTAAAAGTGGTAAGCTTTATAACTGTTTTACAAAGAATAAACCCAAATTACAAGAGATGAAAGTTTATACAAAAAAGATTATGCACTATAACAACTCATCAAATTATGCAGTTGGAGTTATGAGACTTGCTTATGAGGCTCACTACTACCTTTACTAACGATCTGACATTAAAACTATTTCTAAACTTCCGCTTACATAGTTTGCTAAAAATGTAAGTATCTCTAAGTCTTTCTCGTCAAAGTCAAGTTGTGGTTTATTGAGTAACTGCATTACACCCATGATTTCTCTCTTAGAGTTAAAGATGGGTACTGTAAGCATGTTTTTTGTGATAAAACCACTCTTCTTATCTATTCCCGGTAAAAATCGAGAATCTGCATAAGGATCATTTACAATTTGACCCTCTTTTTTGACATATGTATCACCGACGATACCAGAATCTAAACCTATCACTATTCGGCCTATGCCATTGTTTAACTTTGTCCAGAGTATATGATCTTGATTATCTACCATAAAGATAGAACAGCGCTCTGCCTTTGAGAGTCGTTTTGCCTCTTCACTTATAAGTTCCAATGTATTTTCCATACTATCAAGTGCGGTTAACTGTTTTCCAAAACTAGCTATTTCATTAAATAGTTTCACTTAATGCTCTCTTTTTAGTTGTTCATCTTCTATAAGGTAGACATTTGTTAACTCTAAAAAACCACTAATATAGTGTGCAAAAAATACCATAAATCTTTTATCTTCTTCATCAAAATCACCACTTTTATTAATAAGCTGTAAGACCCCAAGTATATGGCGTTTTGAACTAAAGATAGGAGCTGTTATGACATTTTTTGTATCAAATCCTGTCTCTTTATCAACATCTGATAAGAAGTCAGGATGTGTGTAGGGATCATTTGTCATGATTGGCTTTTTTGTCTTGAGTGTAGCACCTACAAGACCTTGAGCCGATGGAACTATAATCTTCTCAACTCCATCAGAAATTGTAGTCCATAGTTCCTGACTTTTTGCATCATTTATAAAAATAGAACAGCGTTGTGCTCCTATGACATTTTTAGCATAAACAGAGATAAGTGGTAAACCTTCGGAAAGTGTTTTTTTATCCAGTAACTCTCTTCCAAAATTTGCGAGTGCATGGTAGCTGTTTGCATACTTCATTATAAAATTTCCTTATATGTGCATTCTTTAAATTATTTTAGAACAATTATAGTGTAAAATAGCAATAAAATAAAGGAATATATATGAAAATAAAAATCTGGCATAATCCACGATGTAGTAAATCCCGTGAGGCAGTAAATGTTGTCCAAGCAGATAAATGCGAAAGTGAAGTTGTTAAATATTTAGATGAGACACTCACTATGCAAACGATGAAAGAAGTCTTAACAATGTTAGGTTTTACAAGTGCTAGAGAATGGATGCGAACAACAGAAGATGTCTATAAAGAGCTTGATCTGAAAAATGTTACAGATGAAGATGCCCTTATTGAGGCCATGATACAAAATCCTAAACTCATACAACGTCCAGTGCTTATTAAAGGTGATAAAGCGATTATAGGTCGTCCGGCTTCTGCCATAACAGATTTTTTAAACTAGTTTTTAAACTTAATCATATCCTCTTTAGCAAAGTGTTATACTAAAAATTAATGCTTGGAGGAGGATATTATGTATGCTCATGACAAACGGCATTCATGTGGTTCAATGATGCCAAACTTTTACTTTATACTTCAGCTTTCTATTATTGCCATACTCTCTTATATATTTATGCAAATTGTACCTATACTTAATCTGTCATCTTTCCTTATCTATGGAATGGCTATCTTAGCAATTGGTATAGTTATTAGCTGTTTAGAGAAAAGACATACTGTTATAAAACGCCAAAAAAATTGTTAAAGTTTTTCGATGATAACACCATTGTCTTTGATAAACTTTGAGATCACAGCTGAATGTGTATGCTCATACTCTTTTGCATAAACAATACGCTTTATTCCACTTGCAATTACATTTTTAGAACACTCACTACAAGGCTCGAGTGTCACATAAATAGTCGCATCTTCTATACTTATACCCTCACGTGCTGCCCAGATTATAGCATTCATCTCTGCATGAATTTCGTATGTTTTACTCCACTCATGATGCTCGGCTGTATATTCATTATTCCAATGGTCACGGCAGTTTGTAAAGCCAGCTGGTGTTCCGTTGTAACCCGTACTGAGGATTCGACCATTTTTTACGATAACAGCACCTACTTGTTTTGAGACACATTTTGAAGCACTTGCTATCTCTGTTGCGATATTTATAAAATTTGCATCACTGAGCATTAGTTCACTTCTCGTATAACATTGATGTCTGCATTGTGCTTAAGTCTTGCGAAGTAATCACTTAAAACTTGTTCTCTCTTTTGTGACGTGATAGAGTTAACTATCTGAGCTCTAACACTAGAGAGTCCACCTACTTTAGCCGACTCTATCTCTTTAATGTAAAAGCTCATAAAACCACCCTTACCATTTGGTATAACATTTGTAAAACTATTTAGGGATGTTCTCTCTAACAGTGATGCTAACTCTGGAGTAATTTTAGAATAAGGAAGCACCTGCTCATTTGTTCTAATACTCGGTGAATAAAACATAGGATTGTCTACTTTTGTTTGAAGCTCATTTTTATCGTCCGCATCATATATGATAACTGTAAACGAAGCTGGATGTTTATATGTGTCTTTGTGCATTTCATAATACTCTTGGACCTCTAAGTCACTTGGTTCACTAAGAGATGAGTAAGCGATAGCTTGATAGAGTTTTTGAGAAAGTAACTTCTGTTTAGTTTTTTCTTTTAACTCCATAGAACCCATACCATTTGACTCACGGACTGCATCATAAAAGTCACTGGTACTCATATTATTTCTCGCAGCTAGTTTTTTGATGTCATCATAAACCTCAGAAGAAGTAACAGTAATTTTTCTATCATCAATTTCCACTTCTTCAAGTTTTTGGCGGATTAAGACATCTGCAGCACGAATTGCACTGAGTTTAGATATTTCCATCTCATGTTTTATGTCAAGAAGTGTAATTGCCTTGTCTTTTACAACAATAGCAATACCATTATAAAGCTCAGCATTTAAAAGTGAACTAATGAGTAACGTAAAAAGTATTTTATACATAGGTATTCCAATATTAAAATTATAGATGTAATTTTATCTTTTTTTTCCAAACAGATAGCTAAACATCTTTTTATCGAGAGATACTAATACCAAAACCTATTTTATTTACCTTTTGATCATAATCAATTAAAGAGCTTCCATATCCACTAAAGCCTTGCAGATAGAAAAAAGCATCTTCGCTTAAAGGTGTTGGATAACTAATGGCAAGTTGTCCCGATACCAAACCTTTTGTAATACTTGGGTTGACGATTGTGTCAATAAGAAACTTTTTATAAATATATGTCACCTTTATAGAACCCTGTCCATAGTACTCTTCTATATCTGGATTGTCATAATTTTTGTCAACTTCTTCTAACACATGCCAAATATCTACTTCAGTAAAAAAGTCACCCCACTGAAATAATGCTTTTGCATACAAACGATTCAATGTGCGAGAGCGTGAACCTTCAACAGGCCCATTTGGACGAGTTCTATTACCATCACTCACAGGCTGACCATTTGAAGCATGTTTAAATCCAAACATTACATCTTTAAAACCTATCACATCAGCCTTATGTAAAAATGGTAATGTCACAAACACTTCGGGTTTATAGTTTGTCTCACGAAAAGGACCCGAGTTTATAAAACTTTGCCAAAAAGAGGTCTGTGTATACGTCCCACTCCATACTTGATAAAACCCAAATAACTCAGTAATATAATCTACTCTTAAAGAGATTTGATACTGTATTTCTGTGTTATTGTATCGTAGACCATTAGGGTCAGGATTTGGACTATTTTCTTCATACTTTGTCTCGCCTTTTGGAATCCTGTCTGAGTAAGAAACTAAAAGATAGTTTGGCTCATAAGCACGCAGAGCAAACTGTCCACTAATATGTTTTAAAGCTGTATTTGTAGACTCATCATCACTTAAAGGGCTCATAGTACTAAAAATAGTTTCGTATAGATTTGAATGATTTGTTTTTGCGACTTCCCATTCCAAAGCTTTTTTATACCATTCTGCTGATGTTGAAAGATCTAAGGGAACTCCTTTTGCATTTTGGTACATCCAACCAAGTTTATATGCGGCTTCAGGTTTTTTAGATTTCTCGGTACATTGCAGCAAAATTGGAAGTGCTTTTTCATACTCTTGTTCATTAAAATATGATTGAGCTTTTATAAAAGGGTTAAGCTTATCATTGCTATTATTTCCGTAAAGAGATAAACCTAAAAAAAGTAAAAATAATAGTTTCACAATATCGACCTTAAAATAATTTATTTATTATAATAGCACATCTCTATTCATTCTTATATGTAAAGCAGTTTTAACTAACTTTTAGCTAAAATTCTACTACTAAAAATAAAGGCTTTTACATGGTTGTTACTCGTTTCGCTCCTTCTCCAACTGGATACTTACACATCGGTGGTCTTAGAACCGCACTTTTTTCTTATCTTTGGGCTAAAAACCGTGGTGGAAAGTTTGTACTTCGTATAGAAGATACGGACAAGGCTCGTAATTCTGAAGAAGCAACTGCTGCTATTTTAAAAGCATTTGAGTGGTTAGGTCTCGAAGCAGATGGTGAGATTACATACCAAAGTCAAAGAGACGAGATTTATGCAAAGTACATCAAACAACTACTAGATGAAGGCAAAGCATATAAGTGTTATATGAGTAAAGAAGAACTTACAGAACTTCGTGAGACTCAGATGGCTAACAAAGAACGCACAATGTACGATGGCCGTTACCGTGATTTTACAGGAACACCACCAGAAGGTGTCCCTCCTGTTATACGTATAAAAGCTCCTTTAACTGGTGAGATTCTAGTTAAGGATGGCGTTAAAGGGACTATTAGTTTTCAAGCAGAAGACATCTTAGATGACTTTGTTATAGCTCGTGCTGATGGTGCTCCAACTTATAACTTTGTTGTAGCTATTGATGATTACCTTATGGGAATTAACGAAGTTATCCGTGGTGATGACCACCTAAGTAATACTCCAAAACAAATAGTTGTTTATGAGGCTTTAGGATTTAACATCCCTGCATTTTATCATGTACCTATGATTCATAATGCAAGCGGTAAAAAACTCTCTAAACGCGACGGTGCCACAGATGTTATGGACTACAAAGAGATGGGTTACACTCCTCAAGCACTGCTTAACTTTCTTGTGCGTTTAGGCTGGTCTCATGGAGATCAAGAAATTTTCTCATTTGATGAGATGGTAAAACTTAAACAAGTCAGCAAGTATTTACAATACTGAAAAACTTGACTGGTTAAACTCTCACTATATTAAAAATACTCCAAACGATGAATTAGCTGAGCTTCTACTTCCATACGATGTTGATATAACTGCACATGAGAAAAAAGAGACAATTTTAGATGTGCTTAAAGAACGTGCTAAAACTTTAAAAGAGTTAGCACCTTTAGTAACTGAGATACTTACAACACCAACTACTTTTGAAGCAAAAGCAATTAAAAAAGCTTTTAAAGATAGTGCTTTTGATGTTTTAAAGGCTTATAGTGAAAAACTTAAAACTAATGATCCACAACTTGCTAGTGATTATCATACGCTTATGGAAGAGGTAGTAAGTGAGATGGAAATTGGATTTGGAAAAATTGGTATGCCACTTCGTGTAGCACTTTTAGGAAAAATGGGTGGACCCAATATTGATGTAATAATGGAAATAATCGCTAAAGAAGAGACTCTTCTTAGAATATCACAGGCTATTAATACAAACTCTTAATAGTCATAAAAGTTTAGATTCGATAAAATTTAATTTATGAATCCTATACTTTTTAGCTTAGTACTTTTAGGAGTTTTTTCACTCCTTAACATGTATATTTCTAAACGACTTATCTCTCGTTTATCAATCTCTACACAATCTAAACACTACTTTAGAATCTTTCTCTATCTCAATCTTCTTGGAATTTTTCTCTATACCTTAGGTCGTTACTCTATTGAGTTTCCTAACTGGCTCTATTTTCTTTTTTCTTTACCAGTTGGGTTTCTCTTTTTACTTTTTTGTGTAGCTTTACTTTATGATCTATTTTATCTTATTTTATCTATAACTCCAGTCCAAGAAGAACGCCGTAAGTTTTTTAAAAAGAGTCTAGACATTGGAACTGTTGCCACAGCAGTAGCCCTCACTACTCGTTCTATTTATGAGGCTAGAACTGTTGTACTTGAAGATAAAGAGATAAAGATTAACAAGTTATCTCAGTCATATAAGATACTCCAACTCAGTGACATTCATATCGGTGGGCTTATTGATACCTCGTTTATTAGGGACATTGTGAATAGAGTAAATAAATGTAAGCCTGACCTTGTTGTAATCACCGGAGATCTTATTGACATTGATATAGATAGAGCAGAAGATACACTCGAAGAACTACGAGACTTAAAGTCAAAATATGGAACTTATTTTATAGTAGGAAACCATGAGTACTTTCACGGTATAGAAGTTATCATAAAAAAAGTGAAAGACTTGGGTATACGAGTATTAGAAAATGAAAACTTATATATTGGAGAGCTAAACAAAGGTTTTAATCTTGCAGGTGTGTATGACCTCTTTGGTTATAGAGCTCAAAAATTTATACCAGATATAAACAAGGCACTTCAAAATAGAGATACGGATTCTCCTACAATTCTACTTGCACATCAGCCAAAGTTTTTAGAAGAGATAAATGACTTACAAAAGATAGATTTAGTTCTCTCTGGACATACACATGGAGGACAACTACTTCCCTTTCGTGCACTTGTAAGGTTACAACAACCCTATATTAGTGGTCTGCACCAACATACTCCATTTACACAAATCTATGTCAACAAGGGAACAGGTTTTTGGGGACCACCTATGCGTCTAGGTGCAAGTGCTGAAATAACACAGATCACTTTACTCCCAACAAGTTAGGTTTATTAGCTTTAATTTCGTTATCATGCATGCACATAATTATTAGGAAAAAAAATGAAATACCTCTTTACACAAATTTTTACATTAGTGCTACTGACAAGTACTCTACAATCTAGCCAAATCTATACAGTCGATACAAAAAACTCTAGTGTTTATTATAAATCTCTAGCTGATATTCTTTTTTTTATAGACACTACTATTATAGCTAGTAACCAAAGTGTAAGCGGTGAAATAAATATTGAAGATAACAAACTTATCAATGGAAAAGTTATTATAGATATTAAAGCTTTTGATAGTGATAATGGTATGAGAGACTCTGATGTCATGAGTCTCCTCGGGTACGATAGTAATAAATACATCACATTTACTATAAACAAAACAGAGCTCATAGATGGGCAACTCTACCTTATTGGAGACCTTGAAGTGAACTCTGTCACAAAACCTATAACTATGCCTGTTGTAAAAACATATATCAATGATTCTCTTACTTATAGTGGGAACTTAAGTGTGAAATATTCTGACTTTAATATAGAGAGACCTACAGTAGCTGGTTTTATCAAAAAAGCTAAAGAGAGCATTGAAATAGGTGCAACAATTAGGTTTGTAAAAACAAAATAAGAGATATAATTCTCTTATGCAAAACAAGATTACAATAAAAACAATTTTTCAGCTTATTCTGAAAAAGAAAAGAATCCTTATTTACGGGCAAGTCATAACACTCTTTGCTATTTTAGTGAGTGTGCCTATCCCTTTAATGCTCCCTGTTATGGTCGATGAAGTCCTTTTAAATAAACCAGGACTTTTTATAGGGACTATAAACTCCTTTCTTGGTTCAACCACTGCGTTTAACTATATATTTATAGTCGCTTTAGTTGTTATATTTTTACGTTTTACCTATTATATATTTACTGTAATTTTGACAAAAATATTTACTCGCATCTCTAAGTATGTAACATTTATGATTCGCGAACATCTTATAGAGCACTTACAAATCACCTCTATGAATGAGTATGAGACTATAGGAAGTGGAGCTATCACCTCTAACCTAGTCACAGATGTAAACACACTTGATGGTTTCATCATCACTGCTGTTAGTAAGGTTGTCTCCTCTGTTTTAACACTACTTGCCATTGGAATTGTGATGCTAAGTATCGACCCAATTTTAGGTCTGATGATACTAGTAATCCAGCCTGTCATTATGCTTTTGAGTAAAAAAATGTCTAAAAAGGTGGGTGGACTCAAGAAAAAAGAGAATGCTGCTATTTCAGATTTTCAAGAAGATGTAGGTGAGAGTTTAGAGCTTTTTGGACAGATAAAAGCAAGTAACCAAGAAAAGTTTTTCTTCTCTCGTGCTATAAAACTCGCAGGTAATATCCAGACAACTTCCAATGAGTATGGATATAAAAATGTAGCCTACGAGAGACTCTCATACACTATCTTTCTCATCATGTTTGAGATTTTACGAGCGAGTGGTCTTCTTTTGGTTGCCTACAGTGACCTGAGTATTGGAATGATGTTTGCAATGTTTGGTTATATCTGGTTTATCATGACACCCGTTCAAGACTTACTTGGTTTTCAGTACTCTTACTCTGCCGCTATGTCAGCACTAGAGCGAATCAATAAAATCCTTACTCTTAAAACAGAAGTAAGTGGAACAGAAGTTTTAAATACACATGAAGTAAATATCACTTTAAAAAATGTAGACTTTTCTTATTCTAACGGTAAAAAAATCCTTCAAAATATCTCTTTATCTATTCCGCAGGGCTGTAAAATAGCTCTTATTGGTGCAAGTGGAAGTGGTAAAACTACACTTGCTCAAGTTATCTCAGGCTTTTATGAAAAAGAAAAAGGAGAGATTAACTACAACCATATAGCAACTGAAGACTTAAATAAAAGCTCTTTGAGAGAAAAAATATATCTCGTTTTACAGATGCCTATACTCTTTAACTCTACCCTGCGTTTTAATATCACTATGGGTGATGAAAGCATTAGTGATGAAGAGATACACCAAGCACTTCGTATCGCACAACTTGATGATATGGTTGTAAAAATGGACGATGCACTTGATACTATTGTCGGGCATCATGGTGTTCGTCTCTCAGGAGGACAAAGACAGCGTTTAAGCATAGCTCGAATGATTATCGCTAATCCAAGTATTGTTATCTTTGATGAGTCTACCTCTGCTCTTGATGTACACACTGAGATGAAACTCCAGTTAGCTCTAGAGACGACCCTAGAGCACAAAACAGTTATCACCATTGCTCATAGACTCTCAACTGTAAAAAATGCAGATAGAATCTATGTCTTAGAAGAAGGGAAACTTGTTCAAAATGGCTCACATACAGAGCTTGAACATGAAGAAGGTCATTACAAAGAGTTTGTTAGAAAACAGCTTATTTAAAGGTTAAGAATGAATAAAAAGGACTTAAAACTCTACTTGGATACACTTGATGTAAAAGAAGTACAACATTCACTAAACTTTGTGCAAATGCTACAAACAAAACATATCGATAATTTTAGCTTTAACAATATATCTGTTTTATTAGGTGAAGAGATTTCATTAGACTTAGAAGATATAGTACAAAAAGTAGTTTTAGAAAAAAGAGGTGGTTACTGTTTTGAGCATAACAAACTTTTCTACGAAGTACTCCAAGAACTTGGGTTTAATGTACAGTTTGTTGTAGGAAAGGTTTTTCTTACTAACAAAGAGATTGATGTTCCTAAAACTCATAGAACAACACTACTTCGTTTTAAGGGTGAAGTCTATTTAGTTGATGTTGGATTTGGATTTGTCTGCCCAAGTAAACCTTTAAATATTTATACAAATAAAGTAGATGGAGATTATCAAGTAG
>FPHF01000031.1_pt3 | contig 23523 bp, 26 predicted proteins | sample 1057241 | NCBI WGS metagenome assembly FPHF01 (sample SAMEA4473298, study PRJEB15554) | hydrothermal vent metagenome | biome: marine basaltic hydrothermal vent biome; feature: marine hydrothermal vent; material: water | place: Pacific Ocean | collected 2011-06-14/2011-07-23 | depth 1709 m | reverse complement strand
CTATACTTAAAAACTCAGACTCTTCTTCATTTATCATAGTTACATCATAAATATTTTTTTCCATCTTACGCCATCTATCTTCATACTTTGAAACGATAGCTATATCTTTGTTCTTGTTAATATGAAGAACAGTTTTGTTAAAGTTGATAAAAGTCTCATAAGAGTAAGCATAGTAGTTTTCACTATCTGTACGAAGCTCTAGTCTTCCATCTACTTTTAAAACTCGTCTTGCTTCTTCTATAAAAGAAGTACTTATAACTCTTCTATGTGGTTTTTTATCCCATGGAACGGGAAAATGCACATACACTTTTCCAACGATATTTGAAGGAATAAGTTCCATAAACAGTCTCGCATCATAGTCAAGAACAAGTAAATTATCTAACTCTTGAATAGCTACTTGTTTAAGTACCTGTTCTATAGATGGACGGTGAATCTCAATCCCTATAAAAAGTATATCAGGATTCTCTGCTGCTTGATGAAGTAAGTGCCGACCTGAACCAAAACCGACCTCAACACGAACTTCCCTATCAATTGGAAAATTCTCTGCAAAGTATTCTATCTTTTTTAAAGCTGTTACTTTTTCGAGGTGTTCATTTTTGGCGCCAGCTAAAACATTTGATGCTAAAATATTTAACTCTGCTGCATCAGCATAAGCATTGAGTGCACGGTGAACATTATATATGGAAGCAGGACGAGTTAGTTTATCAGTTTTGAGTAGGCTTCTATTATCTTCTTCTTTTACTAAAAGAAAAAAATCTTCCCCTTCAACACTAACAGAGATAAGCTTTTCATTTACTGCGTTTGCATTACTTGCACTGAAATTAAATGTAACATCATTATGAGAAGATGGATAATGTATCTCTTTAAATTTTTCTATATGTAAGTGAGGCATTAAAGACTACTCAAATCTAAATCTTCACTAGCAGTAACGATAGTGTCTTTTTTAGCTTCTATTGTTTGTGTTTTAGGTTCTTCTTCTATAGTTTCACTCTTCGTTTGTATAATCTCATCTGACTCAGGTATAACTATCTTCACTCGTACACTCTCATCAGATTTTATACCATTAATATCAACAGAATAAACAACATATGAGTAAGTACTATCAGCTTCTACATTTTTATCTATAAACTGGGTACCTTTTATTTGTGTAAATTCTTCGCTGACCTCATCAAACCAACCTTTTTTATGGCTTCTAATCACAGAATAACTTACAGAACGAGGGTCTGTTTTACTCCAGTGAATTTCTATATTATTTCCAACACGTTTAGCTTTAACAATTGAAGGTGCCTCAGGAGCACTCAAAGTCATACCCTGAATTGATTTTTTAGAATGTTCACTCTCTAAAGTGTCTTTATCAACAGCACTCACTCTATAAAAATATGTTTTACCATTTGCTTCTATCTTATCCACAAAAGTATTGTTATGTAGTTTTGCAATCACCTCATAACCACTATTTATCTCTTTACTTCTATACAGGTAATATAGTGCAAAATCTTCTTGGAGTGACTCATCCCAGTTAAGATTAATCTTGTTTGCAATACTTGTTGTTGCACTAAGATTAGTAATAGGGTTTGGTAATGCTTTTGTTACTACTTTGACAATTACGGATGGTGTTGAAGTGATTCCATCGTAAGTAATAGCACGAAGTCTATACATATATACAAAGTTATCATTTAACTCTTCATCTATATACTCTGCGTTTAAACGCCCTGTGATAGTGTCAAGCTTTTCCCACTTTTCATCTTCAAGTGTTTTTCTCTCCATCACATATGCTTTTACTTTTTGGTTAGAGTGAGGTCTCCAGATAATTTTAGCAACACGAGGCATACCCGTGATACTGTGTATCCAAGATACAGACTCGATGACAGGAAGTGTATTTACCACTATCTCCCTACTCGCTCTGCCCTCTCCAATCGCACTAAATGTTTTAAATGTATATGTGTATCTTGTATCTGGTTTGACTGCTGTATCTACATAGTGAGTTGAAAATCTACTTTGAATTGTAGTGTAATAAACTAATTCACTTGTTCCCTCAGCGTTTAGTGTTTTTTTATATATATAAATTCCCTGTACTTTAGGGTCAGTTATACTGTTCCACTCAAATGCAACACTCTTCATACCTAGAATCGTGCCATTTTTTGTGAGAGTCACTAAAGGGAGTGACTCATCTAAAACTACACTCTCTTTATCTGCTGGTGTAGGTGTGACTCCACACCCACTAAGAATCAGTAGTGAAAGACTCAGTGATGAAACTAGTATCCATAACTTCATTTATATGCTCCGAATTAAATTTTTTATCAATTTCATTTTTCATGTAAGTGTCAAAATCTGCACTAAATGTCATCACTTCTTTAGTAGTAGGATGTACAAAATAAATCATATAAGCATGTAGCAAAATACGTTCCGCCTTCTCTGATCTTGGATTTATTCCATAGATATGGTCACCAAGGATATGACGGTTTATAGTCTCAAGGTGTACACGAATTTGATGTGTTCTACCTGTAAAAAGTTTACAAGCAACAAGTTGATTTTTCTCATCTTCACTCAGTGCTAGTTGCTTAAACATAGTTTTTGCAGCTTTTTTATGTTCCATACCACATGACATTTTAAGACGGTTATTCGCACTTCTACCAATGTTACCTTCTATAGTAGTGATATCATCTTTAAGTGGTGGGTTTAGTACAGCTATATAATAACGCCCCATACTTTTGTCTTTAAGTTGTGCTGATAAAAACTCATGAGCATCATTGTTTTTTGCAACAACCATAGTCCCTGAAGTTCCCTTATCTAAACGGTGAACGATTCCGTTACGCTCTTCGCCACTGATAGTTGAGAGTCTTACACCCTTATGCTTGAGCCAATCTACTAAAGTTGCCCCTTTTACACTTGGTGCAGGGTGAACTGTAAGACCACTAGGTTTATTAATGACTAAAAGGTCATCATCTTCATAGAGTACTTCAACATCGAAGTCTACTTCAAGTGCTTCTTCAACCTTAGCCTCTGGAAATTCTACTTTTACTTTTTGGTCAATTTTGAGTTTTACACCTGGACGTGCAACTTGTTTTTCATCTACCCAAACACATTTAGCTTTTATAAGCCCTGATATTTGAGAACGAGTTTGACCTATTTGAGTCGAGAGAAACGTATCGAGTCTCTCTGGGTTTTCACATATATATTCTTGTGTTTTCATGTCTTTTATTACCTTTTATGATACAATTCTTGCAAATTATTTTTGGAGTTATAAACTTGTGGAGATTTGATAAGAGTATTTTAACACAATTTGACTTTTTTTCTATCATTCTTATCATTCCTTTGGTTATTGGTTCAAACTTTCTTATAGGAGAGGCTGTTCCTGCTCTTGCACAAAAACAACTCGCATATGTTGGTGTCGCTGCACTTACATTTGTAGGTGTATTTTTTCTTCCTATTCGTCGTATGTCTTGGCTTATTCCTCTTATATATTGGGCAAACATTGGACTACTTTTTGCAGTAGAGTTTTTTGGTCACTCTCGTCTTGGTGCACAAAGATGGATAGATATACCCTTTATAAACGCGACTATTCAACCATCAGAGTTTGTAAAACCTGCTCTTATTTTAATGCTTGCTTACCTTATACATAAAGTACCACCCCCTCTTCAAGGTTATAGAATTAAAGAATTTGCTAAATTAAGTTTTTATATACTGCTTCCCTTTTTTCTTATAGCTAAAGAGCCAGACTTAGGAACTGCTTTAGTTCTTTTACTCATAGGTTTTGGTGTTTTATTTTTTGTAGGAATTCACTGGAAGATTATGGCGACAATTGCGATTAGTGCTATACTTTTAATACCTATCGCATATCAGTTTATAATACATGACTATCAAAAAGTACGTATAAATGACTTTTTAAGTGAAAAACCCTCTTATCATGTACGTCAATCCATCATAGCCATTGGTTCAGGTGGTTGGACAGGAAAGAGTAAAGAAGAAGCGACACAAACTCAGATGAAGTTTTTACCCATCGCTACAAGTGATTTTATCTTTGCTTTTGTAGTTGAGCGCACAGGATTTTTAGGAGCTTTTGCACTTATCATGATTTATGCCATACTTATTCTTCATCTCTTAAGCCTCGCAATATTTAATAAAGACTACTACATAAAAGTTGTGAGTGTCTCCATTAGTTTTATGATATTTATCTATATGGGGGTAAATATCTCTATGACTATAGGATTTGCACCAGTTGTAGGTGTACCTCTACCCATGTTCAGTTATGGTGGTAGTAGTTTTTTAAACTTTATGGTGCTCTTTGCCATTATGCAAAACCTCATCACATTTCGATATAGAGATATGTATGATAACCGTGGTACTAAAAGTTTTCTCTAAAGGAAAAATAAATGGATGATTATATAAAAAATAGACTGAGAATTGAAATTGAAAAAGCTTACTATATCGCTAAAAGGTATAAGTCTGCATCTTCTTTTGCTATTTTGTATTTTGAGGGTGACTTAAATATAACTGACCTAGGACACTTTGTAAGAATATCTGACCATCTACTTAAAACTGATGACAACCATTACTTCATGCACTTTACCTTTACAGAGCATAATGATGCATGTAAGGCATCACAAAACCTTCTACTGAAGTTAGATAAACATTTAAAAAATTCTAACTCATGTATAGCTATAGATACTTTTGACATCACAAAATCTCCAACTATAGTCATAAATAGACTAACACAGATACTTAATGCAGCTAAGAAAAACTCTTATTCTAGAATAGAAGATGAAAATATATTAAATGTGATATGTTAAAAAGAAGATGGATGGAGCGGGTGAAGAGATTCGAACTCTCGACAGCCTGCTTGGAAGGCAGGAACTCTAGCCACTGAGTTACACCCGCATAGGTGTTTAGATGGTGCCGACACGAGGATTTGAACCCCGGGCCTGCTGATTACAAATCAGCTGCTCTAGCCAACTGAGCTATGTCGGCAGTGAAATTGAGTCAGAATTATAGGGCAATATGTTTTTAATGTCAAGGGTTTTGCTTAGAAATTTACAAAAAAGCCATCTTCTAGGATTTTTGTCTCCCATTTCCCCTTATATATCGCTATTTCATCAGATATTCTTTTAAAGAAGGCCGGTTTGATATGATGGATATAAAGTACAATATCTTCTCTTTTTATAGCTTCAAGTTTTTCAAAAAGTAATTCTGGAGTCAAATGTTTTGAATTTATTGCTAATTCTCTCATCTCACTTGGGAAAGAACATTCAACAACAATTGAAGACATATTCTTATTTTCGTTGATTTCTTTAATTGCACTATCTAAAGAAAAAGTATCTGCTGTTATTAAAACTGATGCATTCTTCTTTGTATATACATAACCACTACTTGGAACTGTATGGTCCGTTTTAAATGCTCTAATACTTTCATCTTGACCAATACTATACTCTTTGTTTAATTCTAACTCTGTGTATGTTACAGCCATCTCCCCTGAAAGGGTCAAAGGTATTTTAGAAAAATCGGGCCAAATCGTGTTATTTAAGAAGTTTTCTTTAATGGCTTTTATTGTATCTGGACACCCTACGATATTAAGTGATTTTTTACGAAGATTAAAATAATTATCTAAAATATATGCTATATCTATAATATGATCAAGGTGAGAGTGTGTCATCCATACATTTTCTATGTCAATTGATTCTATATTAAGAGGCTCTAACAAATTACCTGCATCTATTACATTTTTACTATTAAGATAAAAAGCTGTTGTGCCATAACCCTTGGCCTTTGTTCCATAAGCACCAAGAATAGTAATCTGTTTATCTCTTTTTAGATCCGGTTTTGGGATATATATATCTTTAAAGGTTTCACGTACTTCTTTAATAAGGTCTAATTTAGCAAAAAACAGATCTATTAATTTTGGATCAAAATGGGTACCTCTCTCATCACGAAGTAGTTGAAATATCTTTTCATCTGGCCAAGCTTTTTTATAAACTCTATCACTACCAAGAGCATCAAAGACATCAGCAATTGCCGTAATACGTCCAAAGATATGAATATCTTCACCTGCAAGTTTTCTTGGATACCCTGTTCCATCCCATTTTTCATGATGTTCTCTTGCCACAATGGAAGCAGCTTTAAGAAGTGGTCTTTCAGAGTTTTTAATCATTTGGTAACCAAGTTCAGCATGAGTATCCATGATAAAACGCTCATTCTCATCAAATCGACCTGGTTTATTTAAAATACTATCAGGGATAGCTACCTTTCCAATATCATGCATAGGACTAGCCTGCTTTAATAACTCAGCATCTTCTTCACTTAGACCATAAGCAAGCGCTAAAAGTTTTGAGTACTCAGCTACACGTTTAACATGATTACCAGTCTCCTTACTCCGACTCTCACTAATTGAACCCATAGTCAGTACTATCTCTTTTTGTGTTTCTTCTATCTCATTCGCTAATTTTACAGAACTAAGTGTTTCAGCTGCATATGAACTTGCAAGTGTTAAGTGTTGCATATCTCTTGAATCAAAGACTGTTTTTTCACCTTGATGATTTATAACTTGAAATGCCCCAATAATGTTATCATCATAATCATACATAGGAATAACCATCATACTCTTGGTCTTATAACCACTCGTGCTATCTATCTCTTTGTTAAATCTTGGGTCTTCATACACATCATCAATTATAAGTCTCTTTCCTGAACTTATACAAGTTCCTACAATCCCAGATGATTTTGAGATATGTATTGTATCAATACCTTGTGCAACTTTTGTCCATATCTCTGTATCATCATCACTCACAACCCATACTGTGCATCTATCTGCATTTGTAAGAACTTTACCCATATGTGCGAGTACTTCAAGTATCTCATCATAATCTTTGAGGGATGATACCTCTGCTAAGTAAATAAAAACAAGTTCAAGTATCTCATCTGAGCCTAAACTTTTTTCTTTTTTTTGCATAAAAACTCCATTTTAATTCGTATTATTATATCACTACTTCTCAGAGAACTCAACCGTACAATTAATTATCAACAATAATGAGAGTCTAGCGAACATTACAGGAGACCTAGGTATTAATCTAAAAACATTATACAACTGGATGAGTTACTATATAAAAGAGCACCAGATACCGACACAAAATACAGATGTATCTTACTCAAGTGAAAATTTAGATGAAGAGAATAAACACCTGAGAAAGGCGGCCGCATACTTTGGCCAAAGAAGTTTTGTAAAGAATGTATGAACATAAAAAGAACTTAAGTATAAATCTTATGTGCAAGGTGTTTAAAGTAGAGAGATCATACTATTATCATTGGATAGCAGCTGGTTATGTCATCAAAAAAGAGGACAATCAGCAATTGACTATAAAACTCCAAATGAAATTTAATCTTACTGGTAAATTCTCTAAATTTTTTCGAATTGTACCAAGATAATTATAAATTATTATATTAATATCACTATAATGTCACAAATACAATAAATGAGTAAAACTATGTTAAAAATACTATTTTCTCCTTCTGAGGGAAAGAACGATGGTGGGACTTCACCAAAATCAGAACTTTTTGGTGCTAGTAATGCAAGAGATGAAATCCTAAATGCTTATAATACTATAGCACTTAGTAAAAATGAAGAATCTATCAAAGAGCTTTTTGGCATTAAAAAGTTTGATGCTTGTAAAGTTTATATAAATGATATTTTTGACTCTGCTCTTATGCCAGCGATAGAACGCTATCAGGGTGTTGCTTATGATTATCTCAAGTATTCTTCTTTAGATAATCAAGCACAAGAGTATCTAAAAAAAAATACTATTATATTTTCCAATCTTTATGGCCCTCTTTTAGGTGGCGATGCAATTGCAAACTATAAAGTAAAACAGGGAAATAGTATTGCTACTATTGTGCCTGATAAATTTTATAAAGATAGATTTTCTTATCAACTTGACCTTTATCTCGGTTCACATGATATTTTAGACCTTCGTGCTGGTTATTATGATAAGTTTTATAAAGTCACAAAACCCTGTACTACTCTCAAGTTTTTAAAAAATGGTAAAACAGTGAGTCATTGGGCAAAGGCCTATCGAGGTATAATTCTTCGTGAGTGTGCAACACATAACATTACTTCGATCGAAGAGTTTACCGCTCTGAGTATTGGGGGTTTAGCAGTTAAAGAGATAAAAAACACTAAAAACAAAACAGAAATTATCTACGATATAGTAGAGTAAAGGAAAATTTATGCAAGATTCACAAGAGTACAAAGATAAAAAATCATTTTTTGAGAAAATCATTACACTATATGGTAGAAACGTAGTTATAGAAGTGCTTCAAGATGAAAATGTAGAAGTTCATAAACTTCACTTAGCCTCTTCAAATAAACCTGATGGTGCAGTAAAGACTATACTATCTCTTGCAAAAAGTCGTAAGATAGAGGTAACATACCATGAGAAAAATTCACTCTCTCGCATAAGTAAAAATGCTAAACAAGACCAAGGTGTAGCTATAGATATTATCTCTCAGAGTTATCAAAATGCGAGAGAGTTAAAAAATATTACTAGTTTTAGACTTATAGCTCTAGATGGTATACAAAACCCCCAAAACCTAGGCATGATTATTAGAAGCTGTGCTGCTGGTAATGTTGATGGTATCATCCTTCCAACAAAAAACTCTGCTAAAATCTCTCCTCTAGTTATAAAAGCAAGTGCTGGAACACTATTTAAACTCCCTATCTACTTTTGTAATACTCTTGAAGATATACTTCCAGAACTTACTGATACAAAAATATATGCACTCTCATCTCATGCAAAAAATGACATTTATGACTTAGAAGTGAGTGAAAAGAGTATCTTTGTTTTAGGAAACGAGAGTGATGGAGTGAGCCCGGGAGTTACTCAACTGTGTAATAATTCTATATCTATTCCCATGAAACGAGGGGTAGAGTCTTTAAATGTTGCAGTTACTGCTTCACTTATTGCGTTTATGAAATAATATATTATAAAACATAAGATTTATTAAGAAGTCATAATCGAATAAGGTCTTCGAATCTCTTCTAGGAGTTCATGTACAGACATATTTCGAGATTTTCTCACAAACTCTTTACCATCTAAAAAGATTAAAACTGTAGGTATCGCATATACACCAAAATGGGGTGCGATATCTTCCTCAACAGAAATATCCACACTCTCAACTTTAAATGTAGGAAAGTTCTTATCTAACTCTTCTAAGAGTTTTGGTTTGAGTGCATGACAGACATTACATGTTGGTGCTGAGAAGTAAACCATCACTGCTAAATTTTCTTTTATTGTATTATTTATATTTTCTATTGTTTGCATATAAAATTATAGTAAAATTAGCTTATGAGTTCAATTATATTTAGTATTTTAAGTATTTATGTTTTTATTATTATGGGTTATGTGGCTAAACGCAGCTTTAAAGAACAAATAGACGATAAAACTATTACCCTTATAAATGTCTATTTTTTACAAGTTTTTTTAACCTTTTGGGGACTTCTTCTCCGTCCTATAAATATCTCTCTTTTATATGCCCCTTCTATATACTTTGTCATCGTACTAATCGTTGTGCTAATTTCTGCCTTTGGAGCTAAACTTCTTTTTGAAAATAAGAAAGAGTATTCTATCGCTACTGTGGCAGCAGTCATTGGTAACACAGGAAATCTTGGTATCCCTATAAACATAGCTATCTTTGGGGAAGAGTCTATTCCTTATACTACTGTAGTAAACCTTGTTAATGTTTTTGTTGTGTATACCATCGGTGTCTATTATTATTCTCGTGGAACATATGATATAAAAACTTCTCTTAAAAATATAATAAAACTCCCTATTCTTTGGGCGGCTGTTGTAGCTATACTTTTAAGTGTATATCAAGTCCAAATTCACTCTAGTATTATGAATATGTTAATGATGGGTGCTTATGCCTCTATGACTATGCAACTCTTTCTTTTTGGTATTTATCTCTATGGTACAAAAATCAAAGAAGTAAGTAAAAGAATTTTGCTCTGGGTCATGACACTAAAGTTTGTTATATTACCCTTGGCAGCATTTAGTGTTTTAGCAAGTGTTGATTTAGAACCTATGGTCAAGGGCATAGTTTTTATAGAGCTTATGATGCCCCTTGCAATTGCAAATGTAAATATAGCTTCACTCTATCACTGCAAACCAAGACTTGTCACAGCTCTTGTATTTGTCTCTTCTTTCCTTTTTTTAGGAATGATATTTATTGCAGTTGAAGTACTAGCATATTTATAAGAATCTTGCCTCTAAGATGAACAAGAAAGTTTAATATTTTTTGAACTCATTGGTACTGGTTTTGTAAGGTACTCTAAGTCAGGAAACTCATCAAATGGTTTATATGCCACTGTAAGTAAGTCATTTACCATACTAAAGTCATCCTCTTGTGCTTTTTCGATAGCTTCTTGGAGTATATGGTTTTTAAGTATGTATTTTGGATTGACTTTTAACATTTTTTTATGGCGTTCTTCTTCGGAGATGTCCTCTTTTTCTAAACGCGACTCATACATATCTAACCACTTTTTTAGATACTCTCTATTTATGCAGATATCTAGTAAAGGTGATTTATCTCCATTAAAACGCGAGAGTTTTCTAAAAAATAGAGTGTAGTCCACACTTGCTAACTCCAAAGCCCTCAAAAGTTCATAGAACAAATCTTTATCTTCATCGTCTTCTTTTTCTAAACCCATTTTGGTATACATAATTCCACTGTACTCTTTTTCTAAGGTCGGTCGAAAGACATCATCTAAAATCTCATCCATATCATCATAGTTTATTATTGGAGAGAGTGCTACTGCTAAACGCTCTAAATTCCAGTGTGCCGTTGCGGGTTGATTTGAGAAACGGTACTGACCATCTGTATCTGTATTGTTACAGATATACTCTTTTTTGTAATCATCTAAAAATGCAAAAGGCCCATAGTCTATAGTTCTTCCATCTATACTCATATTATCTGTATTCATAACACCATGGTTAAAACCTACACTCTGCCACTTGGCTATTGTCAATGCTGTGTTTCTTACAATTTCAGCATACATTTTCAGATAAGCACTATCTACACCTTTGAGGTGAGGAAATGATTCATCTATAACATAATCAGCTAATGATTGAAGTTTTGTGTGCTCACCTGTAGAGTTAAAGTACTCAAAAGTTCCAAAACGAATCCAAGTAGGAGAAAGCCTTAGTACTATCGCCCCTTTTTCCCATCTCTCTCTAGCTACATCCGTATCACTCCCTATAAGAGCTAAGGCACGTGATGTTTGTATACCTAAACCATGCATTGCCTCACTCATAAGGTATTCTCTTATACTTGAGCGAAGTACTGCACGTCCATCACCTTGACGAGAGTACTCAGTCAACCCTGCACCTTTAAGTTGTAGGTTTTGTCCATTGACCTTACCAAGGTTTATAGCACGACCATCACCGAGTCTACCTGCAAAGTGACCAAACTGATGTCCAGAATAACACATAGCAAAAGTTACACTCCCCTCTAGTTTTAAGGAGCCGTTTATTATGTCTACTAGTTTTGCATCAAGACTTAAAGCTTCATCCACCCCCAAAAGTTCTGCTGCATTTTGTGATGTAGAGATAACAAAAGGATGCTTTAGTGGTGTGGGTTCTACTTTAGTGTAAAAATTAGAGTCAAGTTCTAAGTATGGTGTTGTGAGTTGTAAGTTTGAGAATTTCATAAAGAGGTTTTATCAAAAGAGAGATTAAATAGGGCTACAATAATTTTTTAACTGATTTTTTAGAGGCGAAATTAAGATAAATTAACTAAAATCTTTTTATGAATAAAAACCTACAAACAGTATTTAATTACCATCAAACAACAAAACACTCACAACAGAGATATGCCCGCTCTCTAGGTTATATGGACTGGCAAACACAGCCAAATCCTTTTAGAAACTATAACGGAACTGAGTCATTACTTTTGCCTCTAGCCTTAGAGAATTCCACTCCACCTTATCATCTCCTTGATACTGAGCTTCCCCCAGCACCTTTTCTTAAAGAGTCACTCTCACAACTCTTACAGTTCTCTATGGGAATTGCAGCTTGGAAAGTATCTGGTGATAGTTCATGGGCTGTTAGATGTAATGCTTCAAGTGGAAACTTACATCCTACTGAGACATATCTTATTTTACCTCCGACTTTGGATGAGCAAAAAAGTAAAACTACAGTTTTTCATTACACATCTAAAAATCATGGTCTTGAGACTTTAAGTACATTTGACACAGCTTTTTGGGATACTCTTCCTAAGGGGAGTTTTCTTATGGGACTATCTGGTATCTCTTGGCGAGAAGCTTGGAAATATGGAGAGCGTGCATTTCGTTATGTAAACCTTGATGCAGGTCATGCTTATCAGTCTATAAATGTATCAGCTAAAATGCTAGGATGGAAGCTTACACCTCTAAATAGTATAAGTGATGCAGATATAGCAACTCTTTTAGGGCTTTCTCAAACACAGAGATTTTTTGAAAGAGAACATGCTGATATGCTTTTTATTGTATCACCTGAGGAATTATCAACTTCTACTAGTATTGAGACTCTTATACAAGATGTTCCTCTTGTCTTTGAGGGTATAGCAAATAAACTCAGTCCTACAATGGAGAACTGGGAGATTATAACCGAGATTGAAAATGCAACTTCAGTGATGCAAATTCCTCAAAAGAATGTCCAAAAAAGTAAAGTACTCCCAAGTGCATCGCAAGAGTCTAAAAAAGTGATCATGCAAAGAAGAAGTATCCATGTTATGGATAAGGTACGTTCTCCTATCACTAAAGATGAGTTTCATACACTTTTAGCAGGTGTATTAAATTCGCTAGATGGAAAAGAAAATGCAGCACATTTAGCTATTTTTGTTCACCGTGTAAAAGAGTATGAGTCTGGTATTTATATACTTGTACGTAACGAAAGAGACAAAAAAGCACTTCAAGAGCAAATGTTCTCTGCATTTGCTTGGACTGAGTGTGAATTTAAAGGTCTGTATCTTTTGGATGTTAGGGATGCAATGGTTACGAGTCAAACAATAAGTTGTGCACAAGAGATAGCTAGTGATGGTGCATTTAGCCTTGGGATGTTATGTAACTTCTCAGAGCAGTTAAACACTTATGGAGCACATAGATATAAAGAACTCTACTGGGAGTGTGGTGCTATAGGTCAACAGCTTTATCTTGATGCAACTTCAATGGGTCTCAGTGGAACTGGAATAGGATGTTTCTTAGATGATATGATGCACTCAGTTTTAGGTCTAGAATCAGATAAGTTTCAAGTACTGTATCATTTTACAGTCGGTCGAGGTTATGTTGATAGTCGTATTCAAACACAAGAGGCATACACTAGAGATTAAAAACAATAATGAGCAAAGCCCATTATTATTGCAGGGACGCTTCGTCCCTACAAGCCCCTAAAGATAAAAAACTTACTTAATCTTCGCTACGATAGATGCAGCTGTAAAACCAAACTTTTCAAAGAGTAGTCCTGCTGGAGCAGATGCACCAAAAGTATCCATAGCTATTACTGTATCTGCAAGTCTATACCACTCTAAACCACGAGCTGCTTCAATCGCTACAGTTTTAGTACCCGCTTTAATGATAGAGTTCATATAAGCCTTATCTTGTTCAATGAAAAGGTCGTAACATGGGACTGAAACAACATTTGCTTGTATACCCTCTGCGTTTAATGTCTCTTTTACTTTAAGTGCTAACTCAACTTCAGAACCTGAAGCCATAAGAGTAATACTTGCATTTTCATCTTGTGCCAATAAGTAAGCACCACGAGAAGCTTCACCAGATACTGCTTTTGGAAGCACAGATAAAGTTTGACGTGAACAAACAAATGCAGATGGAGATTTTTTCATCTGTAGTGCTGTTTTCCATGCTTCTATATTTTCTGCACCATCAGCTGGACGCCATACATAAAAGTTTGGAAGTGAACGGAACTGTGAAAGATGTTCTATAGGTTGGTGAGTTGGCCCATCTTCACCTACACCGATACTATCATGTGTCCAGATAAAGAACTGCTGAATGCCTGTAAGTGCTGCTATACGAGCTGCTGGTTTTAAGTAGTCAGAAAATACAAAAAATGTAGCTGAAAAAGGCATAAGAGGACCATAAAGTGCCATTGCATTGACGATTGAAGCCATAGCATGCTCACGAATACCAAAGTAGATATTTCTACCCTTAGGATAAACGCCCATATCATTGAGGTTAGTCTTGTTAGATGGACTTAAATCTGCTGAACCACCTACGAAACCTGGAATCCCTCTTGCAATAGCATTCATAATTTTTCCATTAGTACCACGTGTCGCTTCGCTCTTTTCAAAAGTTGGGTAGTTAATACGAGAGAAATCAGGATTTTGAAGTCCAGTTAATGCTTCATTTTGCTCCATGAGTGGAAGAGTCTTTTGTCTATGAATCCACTCACGCTCAAGTAAATCGCCATGCTCTATCGCACATCTAAATCTAGCTAAAATATCTTCTGGAACAAAGAATTTTTTGTCTGGATCAAAACCAGCATCAGCTTTAGCCTTTGCGATAACTTCATCACCAAGAGGAGCACCATGCGCATGATGTGAACCTTCTAATTCACTTGCACCTTTAGCAATAGTAGTGTTTGCGATGATAATAGTCGGTTTTGTATTTAATTTTGCTTGAATAATTGCATCATTAATCTCATCAAAATCATGTCCATCTATCTCTAAAACATCCCATGCTTGAGACTCAAAACGCATACGAATATTTTCAGAAATACTTAAATCAGTACTTCCTTCAATAGTAATGTTATTTGAGTCATAAATCAGAATAAGATTGTCTAGATTATTATGTCCAGCTAAAGAACAAGCTTCGTATGAAAGTCCTTCTTCTAAGTCACCATCACCACATAAACAATATACTGTGTGATCAATTAATTCAGCAGTGTCACTATTAACCTGTGCACCAACAAACTTAGATGCCATTGAGAAACCAACTGCATTCGCTACACCCTGACCAAGAGGACCAGTTGTAATCTCTATACCCTTAGTATGACCATACTCTGGGTGACCTGGTGTAAGAGAGTCTAGTTGACGAAAGTTTTTTAAGTCCTCTACCTCTAAACCATATCCCCACAAATAATACAAAGAGTAGATGAGACCGGTTGCATGTCCACCTGAAAATACTAATCTATCACGGTTTAGCCAGTCTGGATTTTTAGGGTTGTGGTTTAAGTGCTCACCTAAAACAACAGCGATATCCGCTAGTCCCATTGGTGCACCGGGATGACCTGAGTTCGCGCGCTGAACCATGTCTGCTGCTAAAAATCTAATGCTATCGGCCATTCTTTTACGTGTTTGATTCATACTTCTAATTTCCTTGTTTATGTCTGTTTATATATTTTGTTAGTAAAGAGGACAACTCACTTTGTAAGCTCTCATCAAAACTAAGTATTTCATTTGTTAACTCCTCGGCTAACTCATTCGCTTGTTTTAAACTCTCATCTAGACCTAAAATAGTTACAAAACTATTTTTATCTTCATCATTATTTGTCAGTTTTCCAGCTTCCTCACTTGAGAGAGTAACATCTAAAATATCATCTTGTATCTGAAACAGCAGTCCTAGTTTTATACCAAAATCATATAGTTTATCTGCTATATCTTCACGACCAACAATTATCGCTCCCATTTTCATAGATGCTGCAATAAGTTTTGCTGTTTTATTTGTATGGAGGATTCTAATATCTTCTACTTTGAGTGCTTTGTTCTCAAAGTAGCAGTCTATCGCCTGACCTAAAACCATACCATTAAGACCACCATTAGATGCTAGTTCACGGATAAGTTTTACACGAGTACTATCTGAAAAAGGTGCATTTGCTAACACCTCAAAAGAGTAAGTATTTAAAGCATCTCCAGCAAGAATAGCTGTCACTTCATCAAAAGTTACATGAAGAGTAGGTTTTCCACGGCGAAGTGGAGAGTCATCCATAGCTGGTAAATCATCATGAATAAGTGAGTAAGTATGTAAAAGTTCAATAGCAAATGCAGCATGTCTTGCAGAATCTAACATCAAAGGGTTATAAGCCTTAACAACACCTAACAACAGTGCAGGACGAAATCGTTTTCCACCTGCGATAAGCATATTTTGTAGAGCACTCTCATAAGTAGGATGAATACTCTGTGATGTTGGTAAATTATCTCTTAAGAATTGCTCAAAGTTTTGCATATGAAATTGTATGATTATTCTACTTAATATCTACAAAAAATTGAAAATTTCTTCTCGAAAAAAGGAGGGACGAGAAGTCTTTAAAATTTTCTATGTAACTTAGTAGTTCGTTTTGGTTTTTAACTTTTACACCATTGACCTGTAAGAGTTGATCACCTAAGAGGAGTCCGTAGTCTATAAACTCTTGATTGAGTCCAACTATATGCAGGGTCTCATCAAAATAGATACCCTTATGCTCTAAGAAAGTATCGCTAATCATTCCACCACCATAACGCAGAGAACTAACAACTTTAAAAGTCATATACTTACTGCCGCGTTTTACTTTGACAGTATGTTTTGAACCTATTTTAGAAAAAAGTACTCTACGCATAAAAATAGATGCTGCTTTTACCTTTTTACCATCAAACTCTAGGATACAGTCATCTTTTTTAAGTGGATTATTTTTTAGATAAGGATTTGAAGTGCTTACAATAACAAAACCAGCTTCATTTTTTACACGAATTCCGATGTCAGAATATGTAGCAGGTTCCTTTGAAAGAAACCTTTGAATATACTCTTTTTGAATGACACCACGAGGGGTATATATACCTTCTAAAGAACAACAACTACTAGTAATCAGTGCCGCTGTAGAAAACCTCGTACTATAGACTCCTAAAGAGTTTAAACCTATTTGATTTTTAAGGATTTTACCCTCTTTAGAAACCTTATCATTGACAATTGCACTTCCAAGTTGTTGTCTCATATTTACAGAGAATGGATACTTAAATTTTTTCTTATCTTCTATAAGATAAAGTGAAAGAAAAGGGTCATGTTTAAGGATTTTAGCTTTTGGTTTGTATTTTGAGTAGACAAGAAGTTTATTATTTTTTACAGGTATATAAAGAGCTTTATTTTGAATTGTTTTTGAGTCTTTAATTTTTGCGATACATGAGAAGTATCCGCCTTGACAGGCATAAAGGTTTAATAGTAAAAGGCTAGTAAGAATAAATAGGCTACGCACCTACTTACTCCCACCAAATGGATTACCCATCTTATTCAAAGAGCCTAACATACCCATAGTGCTCTGTTGCTGGTTATCTTGTACCATTTTATTCGCATCATTAATAGCACCAATAAGTAAAATCTGTAGCATTTCTTTATCCGTTAAAGTTGATTCATCTATTATTAAATCAACAACTTCACCGTTTCCATTAACACTTAACTCAACAAGCCCACCTCCAGTTTTAACACTGTAAGTTTTACTTGCAAGTTCGCTTTTAAGTTTATCTGCATTTTCTTGCATTCCCTCAAGCATTTTACTCATCTCTCCCATGTCAAACATGGACTATATATTTTCCGCTATTGTTTCTATATCGTTATTATCATCTAAAATAACAACCTTAGGTTCATAATTATCAAGCTCATTTGCAGCATAGCTTGCATATGCAACTATGATAACCTTATCGCCTTTATGTACTTTTCGAGCAGCTGCACCATTTAAACAGATATCACGCTTGCCTCTTTCACCTAAAATGATGTAAGTGCTAAAACGCTCACCGTTGTTGATGTTTAGTATCTCGACTTTTTGTCCAACCCTCATCTTAGAAGCTTCTAAAAGCTCCTCATCTATCGTAATAGAACCAATATAGTTTAAGTTGGCATCAGTCACTGTAGCACGATGGATTTTGCTGTACAACATATCAATTAACATAGTATTTCCTATTTGCCCATTAGCTTACGTGCAGCAGCAATACTCATTGGAGCATCCCAAGCCTCTTCAGCGATTACATACTCTTCAACCACATTACCACCAATAATATGCTCAGTGATGATTCTATCTATTTTCTCTTCTGTAAGACCAACATACATAGTGTGTCCTGGTTCAATTAACATAACAGGACCTTGTTGACATCTATTCATACATGAAGTACGAACGATCGGAGCTGCCATCATAACACCTTCCATCATAAGTTTCTTAGCAGTATACTGATATAGATCTTTGTTGTCTGGTGTAACACAAGATGGTTTTGGCATACCTGGAGGAGCTGACTGCTCGCACTTAAAAATATAAAATGTTGGTTGAGGGATTCCCATAAAAACTTCCTTGGTTTAATTTTTGCAATTATATCGAAATTATTCTATAATATTCTAATGATGCTATATAAGTCTAGTTTTTTAAGTTTATTTGCTACTATTTAGTTATAATACTATTTCAATAATTAAATGTAGGATAAAACAAAAATTGAAATTAACTATACTCTTTTTATTACTAATCACATCACTTTATTCAGAGTCAAAGGTTTACATGGGTCTTAACTATGGTATCTTTAGTGAAAGTTTTGGTGATATTGATGCTACTAGTTCCTCTCATATAACTACAGTTAAAATCGGTTATGGAGATATAAAGGCTTATGCTGTTGAATTCTCTTTTGATTATACACAAAATAATTCTAAAATATTTTCTTCAACTAATATTTCTTCAGATGGAAATAAGATTGGCTTCAATGTTAGTCTCTTGAAATCATTCGACTTTAACTACCTCTATCCTTTTATAAAAGTTGGCTTTGGCACTGGATCTTTAGCAATTGATAGAGCTTTACAAAGTAGTTTAAGTTACGGTTCATTTCAAGGATCACTTGGGACATATATACCACTTAGTGAGAGCTTTGATATTGAACTTGGATACGAACTACGCCATACATCATACGAATCAGTCAATACCATAGTAACAACTACAAGCTACAGTTCCCTTGTTAATATCGCTTACGTTGGCATCAACTACAGATACTAGGATCTTTCATATGCAATACCTCAAAAATTTATCTTTCATCTGTCTCAGTACTTTTATTATCTCGTGTGGAGACAATACAACTCTCTCTCCCTTAAAAGATGTCACATCCATAAATCTTGATGATACTAATATTTCTATCTATGCGACTCAAGCAGCAAAGACATTAACTGCTACAGTCACTTACAATGATGGAACAACAGCTGATGCTAGCATAGACTTTTCATGGGAAAGTTTAGATAGTAGTATTTTTAATGCTTCTACCGCATCAATAGTCGCAACTTCAAATGGTGGAGATGCGAATCTAAGTATAGATTATCAATCAACATTTAATGATTATACTTCTGTACATGTCAAAAAATTACTTACGATCAATTATTCTGATCTAAATATTAGCGACATAGGTAATCCTCAAATTATCTATGTAAGTGGGAATTATGAAAATAACGAGAGCAACATAAGTATGGAAAATAATATTTTATGGACTGTTGATTCAAATGCGACACTCACAGATGTAAATGCTTCTCAAATGACTATTACAGTTGATTATAATGTGACATCTATTCTATTAAAAGCTAGTCTATTTTACAATACTAGCTATGTTGAAGATTTTAATAAAACATTTTATTAGGATATTAAATATTTAAAATCTTCCTGACAACTTCTCTATCATCAAATGGAAATTTTTCATCATAAATAATTTGATGTGATTCGTCACCCTTACCTAAGATTACTACAACTTCATCTTCTTCTTGTGTTTCTAAAGCTAACTCAATAGCTCTCTTTCTGTTTAACTCTACTACAACATTTGTTGTATCATCTATCCCACTGAGAATATCATTTACTATACTCTCAGGATCTTCATGACGAGGGTTATCAGTAGTGATAAATACTTTTTTTGCTAAGCTAGCAGCTACTCTTCCCATAATCGGACGCTTGATAGTATCTCTGTCACCACCTGCACCAAATACAACTATAAGTTCTTTCTCTTTTAATGCATTTAGTACTTGCTGCATACCATCAGGAGTATGCGCAAAATCTACTATAACATTAGGTAAAACACAAACTTGTTCCATTCTACCGCTTACACCAGCAAAATTATCAACTACATCTGCTATCTCTTCTAGTGTTTTATCTGTAATAAGATGAACAGCCGCAATGGCCCCCATCAAGTTATAAAGATTAAAAAAACCATGAGTTGAAGCAGTAAAGGGAACTATGTCTTGGAAATGTTGAATCAGACCACTACTTCCATCATTAAGTGAATAAGCCATCAATCTATATGTAGAAGGATTTTCGATTCCATAAGTAAAAGCATTTTTAAAATTAAAGTTTGCTCTTGTCTCATCTTTATTTATAAGTTTTTTACCTTCATCTTGGAAAAAAGAGTTTTTAACATAGATATAATCTTCTAAGGTCTTATGATAGTCTAGATGGTCTTGTGTAATATTTGTTAAAATTTTAAGCTCAAAATTAAGCCCTTCTATTCGCTTTTGTACGATAGCATGAGAACTTACTTCCATTATGAAGTATTCGCATCCAGCTTCTACTGCCTGATAAATATGCTTGTAAGTGTTTAAAACAGATGGAGTAGTCAGTGTTTTACCCTCAGCAACTTCATCATTCATAAATAGGCCACGAGTACCTTGCATAGCAACTTTATAGTCCAAGTAAAAATGAATATATTGCACTCGCAGTAGTAGTTTTACCGTTTGTCCCTGTAATACCTATAATCTTTATCTTATCTACACCAAACAGTGAAGCAATATCAGTTATTTTAATAATTGAGTGTGCTTGATTATCTTTTGCATTTTGAAGGTATTTATAGTTTTGTGCAGTTAAAACATAGGCGGTCTCACTATCACACTCCAAAGAGTTTTCTGTAACATATTTGTAGGCTTGATTTGGTAGTTCTATTTTCAACTATTTTTGCCTTTGGCTAGTTTTTTTAAAAGTTTTCGAAGTAGTTTGTCACTAGGGTAAATACTGAGAGCATTTTCCAAGTATGTAAGTGCCATCTCTGCAAAGTCATGTTCTATTAGTCTATCTAAAAAATCAATAAAATCATCTTTCTGTGTAATAATCACACGTGTTGAGAACATAATATTTTCAAAAGTTTCTCTAAATTCTCCACCTTCATCAAGAATATTTTTAAAATCTTTGTAGAGTATACCATCTTCGAATTCTAAACGATCTCTTAGAGGGTCACCAAAAACTTTACTTAATTTTTCTAAACTTCCATCAATATTTTGTAGTATTTCACTCATAATTACATCTGCTTGTTCTTTATCATCAACTTTAAGCACTTCATAATAATCAAATAGTGCTTCAGCACCACCCTCTCCACTCATTGCCATTTCAGAGAGAATAACTCCATTATAGGCTTCTGTGGAGTTAGGATAATTTTGCAAAACAGTTGCGAATTTTTCTAAAGCATTTTTATATTCTGCTTTAGAGAAGCTATCTTTAGCTTGTGATAATATTTGATATTTACTAATTAAACTCATTATCAATAAGGCTTATAAATTGTCTATATCATTTTCCATACCAATTGGTACATTAATAACAGTAATTTCGGGATGAATATCCATACGAAGCTGGCGTTCAACTCCATACTTCAAAGTAGTACCACTACTACCACATCCTACACATGCACCTTTAAGTTGCACATATACTGCACCATTTTTTACTGTTACAAAGTCAATATCGCCGCCATCAAGGGCCAATGAAGGTCTTACTTTATCTATTACTACTTTTACTGGGTCTAATAACTCTTCATCTGAAAATGGAATCATATTTATCCTTGAATTTTATATTTATTTATTTGTATGATAAGATATTACAATATCGCTTAACAAGTGATAAAATAATATATTAACTATTCTTTTAAAGCCATAATATCTTGTACATAAGAGGATTTTCTCATTCCTATAAGTATATAATCTATGCTCTCTTTTTCTAATAAAAACTTTAAAGCACACTCTTGAAGGGATGCTCTGCACTCACCTAATTTATCTTTTAACATGCTTCTTGTACTTTTAGAGCACTCATAGGAGACCATATTTCGATACTCTTTTAAGAACATATCAACATATGAAAAAAGAATTTCAAAACTCTTTTCATCTACATCTTCTAAACTTTTTTGAATGTGGGGAATTATCTGAGAATATAAAAAACTGTCATAGTCTCCTATCCAACCATACTTATGCTTGTTATCATCTAACTGCTCTATCAGGTTGTAAAGAGATTTTAGTTCATCGTTATCGCTTACATTAAGTAGCTCATTGAGGTGCTTATAGTATTCCTTACTCTCATCATAATCAGCAAGTCTGTACATCAACTCACCTTCTTTAGCATTTAGGGGACGATTTACTAAAACTCTCAGTCCATTTTTCTTCGCCCAAGTTGCACACTTTAAACCTTCAGTTTCTAGTATGTTAATTGGGAGTTGAATTGTTGTAAAACTATGTAGCTCATTCCCTACAACTTCAGCTGCTCTATCTGCAAGTGTAATTAAATCCTCATAAGGTAAAAACTCTATGTCGTTTTGATCTTTGGAAAAACTATTAGAGCTAATACCATAGCTTTTAATAGTCCCATTATTTACCTGTTCTTCCAGTGCTACAAAAACATCAAATATTCTATCAAACATATTATCTAGGACTTCATCTCTAGGCATATTTTTATTTACTGCATTAAAAATATAATACTCAGGATTATGCAGTAAATAACAGTCTATTTCTCTTAGTTCTAAACGCAGTAGAGTCTGTTCTAATTGATGGAGCATAAAGGACTTGCTTATAGAGTGAAAACAAGATTCAGAATACTCCACAACATCTTCAAAAGGTTCTTCCTTATGTAAAGCCATATTTGAACCTTGGATATAACCAAATTTACTTACTATTTTCACTTCGTCTCTAATAGAATCATCAAAATGTCTCAGTGCTTTTGCAATTGCTTTCTCTGCAGCACCATCCATATAGTTAGTAGATGTATCAATAAGTCTAACACCTGCTTCTACAGCATCAATGATAGCTTGAACATGTTGTGGATTCTTATCAGTTACTCGGTAAGTTCCAAATGCGAAATTACTCATTTTTTCTCTCTTTATAAAAGTATTTTAGAATTGGGAAATTTAAAGGGGTTAAACGCAGCATAAGCTGCATTTAGGTTTAAAAAGTAGGAACTATACTAACTCGATAAATGCCATTGTAGTAGCATCACCACGACGAATTCTAGTTCTAGTAATTCTAGTGTATCCACCAGCACGTTCAACGTACTTAGGAGCGATTTCATTTACTAGTTTTTTAGTAGCTTCTTTACTTTGAAGCGCAGCAAATACTGATCTATGAGCATTAGAGTCATTCTTACCAGCAATTGTGATAAGTTTTTCTACGTATGAACGTAACTCTTTAGCTTTGATAGCAGTAGTTTCGATTTTTCCATGTTCTATTAACGAAATACTAAGGTTCATAAGAAGTGCAGCTCTATGTGTACTTGTACGACCTAGTTTACGATATCCATGACGGTGTCTCATATCTAATCCTCTATTGAATTAAGC